>MTKW01009748.1_pt1 | contig 21202 bp, 22 predicted proteins | sample 1042761 | NCBI WGS metagenome assembly MTKW01 (sample SAMN06205366, study PRJNA360243) | anaerobic digester metagenome | biome: Wastewater treatment plant; feature: Anaerobic digester sludge; material: sludge; isolation source: anaerobic digester fed with sludge from wastewater treatment plant ... | reverse complement strand
CGCATGGCTGGCAATTGCTGTAATTGCGACTATCTCGCTGCAAATCATCATTGTTGGCAAACACTATGCTCATCGGTATTTCATACCTGCATTGTTGCTTCAACCGTTGATGGTTTTTACTCTTGCCGAAATGATTAAAAAGTTTTTCCCGGGGAAAACCGGAAACAGCCTCGTATATTTGGGAATTGCGCTCTTTTTTGTGTGGCAGATTCAATTCAACAGACAGTGGCTGCCCATCAAAACCGAAGTCATGGGAACCGACATTGAAAACCGGTTTCAAACCTGGCATGTTGCGCAATCACTTGAAAAAGACTGTTATAAAATTATTGCATCACAAAATTACGGAAGCCCATTCATTGAATATACGCTAATGTACAGCATTGCATGGGCAAACAATCAAAAGAAAGCGGAATATGGTGAGATTCTTAGAAAACTTTATCCGGACACCTATAACTTTTTCACATGGGACAACTCCATGAGATTCTGGGGTGACAAGTTCAATGCCGAAAAGGCAGAACGCTCCGGCAAACCCATTTATCTCTATCTGGAACAAAACGATGAAGAACTTTACAACCGGACAATCAGTAAGCTGCAGGAAGAGAACGGCGCGCAATTTATAACGGAAAGAAGTTTAATTTTTGAAAATCAGGCGACAAAAGAGGCTATTTACAGATTGGATTTTCTGAAACCGGTTGATGAAAATTAAAAATAGAGTTATATTTAGAAATATTCAATTTCATGCAAATTCAGATAAAGGAATGAGATGAGATACCAAAGCGTAAAAATAAATAAATCAACAATAGAAAAAGGAGCATTTTTCCTTTTATTGCTTTTATCGTTTTTCACTGTATTGTTTATCTATTTCAAAGCTGACGCCCCCTATGATACAGGAGACGGAATTGCACATTATCAAATTGCCAGGTATTCGTGGAAATATCCGCTCCTGCTTCTCGATTGGTGGGGCAAACAGTTTTTCACATTAGTAAGCTCACCATTTGCCCAGTTCGGAATGAAGGGAATGTACATATTTCAAGCCTTGAATGCAGCAATTACTTCCATTCTCCTTTATAAAATAGCTTCAAAATTAAAACTTAATTATTCGTGGATAATACCGGTATTTGTATTTTTCGCACCGGTATATTTTGCCGTAATGAATTCAGGACTGGTAGAAATATTTTTCGGTACAATATTTACATTATCGGTTTGGTTTGTATTCGATAAAAAATATTATGCCAGTGCGATGGTAGCATCTCTTTTACCCTATGTTCGCCCGGAAGCATATGTTGTAATGCCCTTGTTGTTTATTATTTACATCTATCGGAGAAAGTTTCTTGCAATTCCTTTGCTGTTAACTGCCACAATTTTTTATTCAATAATAGGCTATTTCCATTTTAAAGACATATTGTGGGTTGTTCACCAAAACTACGCGCTTGTTGGTGAAAGTCATGTAGAATTGAAAGGAGACTATTTTCATTATTTTAGATTTTACAATCAAATATGGGGGTCTGCCTATGCTGTTTTTTTAATACTGGGAATTGGAATTATTTTTACGCATGTTTTCAAGTTGGTGCGCGGCAAATCGAGGTATGAATTTGTTGAAGAGGTTTTTATACTATTTCTCGGAAACACGGTTGGTTGTTTTATTCTTCACAGCTTACTGTATGCAGTGCCCGGTATCCTAAACAATCTTGGAATGGTACGGTACCTTGCCACACTGATTCCAAGTTCAGCAATTGTTGCATTGATTGGACTTAATATCATTGACCTGCCGAAATTCAACAGAATAGTTTTTTTAAAACCTGTTGTTTTAATCATCACAGTTGTTCTAATTTTCTGGTCATCGTTATCACAATGGTTTTTTCCGTTTAAGCCTAATCAGGAACAAATTGTAATGAAACAAATGGCAAATTATATTCAAAAAGAGATGCCCGATTTTAAAAAAATATATTTTTCCCATCCCTTATTCCCCTATTACGCCGAATTGGATCCTTATGATATTAACAAAGTGGAAGTATTGTGGTCTGCTGACTTAGAACATCTTAGTCAACTTCCTGACAGCACATTAATACTTTGGGATTCCCATTTTTTAAAAGGAGATGGTGGAATTCCGTTTGAATGGCTTTCGGAAAACCCTAATTACATTATGCTGAAACATTACGATTATATCTTCCCGGAGCTATCGTTTGAAGCGTGTTTGTTCATCCGGGGAGATAATCCTGTGCCGGTCCCGGTTCCGGTAGAACTTGTTTATCCTGATGGACAGGTATCCGGCTCAACACTTCAGGTACCTTAATGTTCCTTAGAAACATGCATGCACTATAACATAGGGCGTTGCCCTATACTAATGGCTATGAGCCCTTTAGTCTCAAAAACGGCAGAAATTTACCTCAGTAAATGTTCGTTATTGGATATTGAATATTGGATATTTTTTTGTTTTAAAAGCTAAAAGAAGAAAAAATCACAGTGTTACACGGAGATAGTTCACTGAGTTACACTGTGTAAAACACTGTGCTACATTGTGGCAAAAAGAAAAACTCGCTGAGTTGGCAGTTGGATATTCGCTGTTGTTGGTTATTTATCCCACCGGTTTCGCACATCAAAAGCATGCCCCGTTGGGGCTTAATATGAATAACCCCGGATAAACCGTAGGTGCAATCCGAGGAAAACGCATCCTACCTCCACCGAGAACCCCAAAGGGGTTCAACTGTGTAAAACTGAATCGTATTCACCAANNCTCAATACTCCTTCTCCCCTTTCAACGCTTTTTCGTCATCCGGAATTTTCAACATTTTCTCATAGCCTTCCGGCCATGTTTTACGGCCAAATATGCCGAAATAGGCTTCTTTTGTCATGCTGTCCCAGTGAAGCAGCGAAGTTCGGTATTGGCTGGTTTGAAATTGGTTCAGCCATATCATACCTATCAAAATAACGGCAAAAGATATTTTCAACCATTTTCTGACATTCGCGGCTTTTTCGATGAAAGCTGCCAGAGGAAGCGCCATGATTCCGTACATGTCAATCATTGGGCGCGAGCCATAACTGCCGCCATACCACCAGCACCACCAGCTGTAAACCACATAAACATTGACAATTACAAAAACAAGCATGGGCATAAAAATCTCTGGCGAGCGTTTGCGGAGGAAGAAAAATCCGGCTAAGCCAAAAATCATTACCGGAGTGTAAATTAGCCAGCCTTTACGAAAACTAAACAAACCGTTAATAATCTGAGGATTCATAAAAAAGAATTTGCCCTGTTCCATATATGAATTAAACAGAAAATTCCCGGTTTGCATTTTCCAGTAAACCATTTGCGGAATCAAAACCAGAAAAGCTGTTCCCAAAGCAAGAAGTATCATCTTCCAGTTATTGGTAAGCCGTTGCATGAACTGGGCGAAAGATTTTATTCCGATTAGCGCAGGAAACAAGCCCACCAAAACATTCACCGGTCTTATCAGCACAATAATTCCGGCTAACAAACCAAGAACAACCGTATTTTTCAAGTCAGGTTTCTCGAGCCATTTCAGCGAAATGAAAAGAAACATCGTAATCAGGGCAAAATTATAGACATGCGGCATTCCCGGCTCCGAAATCACATAGAACATCAGATTTGTTGCGGTAACCAGCAAAATTAAAGTAACCGCTGTTGTCAAATCAGAAAAATAGTTCAGCAGTAATTTCCGAAGGAAATATAATCCTAAAAAAAGATAGAAAAGCGCAGCCACAAAAATCGAAAATCCATAGGGCCAGGAATAGCCAAGGGTTGAAACCCCAATAATGTGAGCAGCCGCATGAGCGGCCAGAAAAAACGGCAGCCAAAGGAGAGCAAGTCCCATGGTCATCCGCAAAACAGGCTTCCCGGCTGGTGAGGTTTGCAGCCAGATTTTTCCTTCAAAATCAGGAGGAAGGTTTTTTTCAAAATCAAAGTTCAGATCATTGAAAATCAATGCAGCAGGAAGATAGGCGTAATACATAATCGCATCATCCTTTATCACCATATTCTTATTCCAGACATTGAGATTTTTGCCATACCAACTGCAAAACAACATCAATACTGCAATAGCTATTTTTGAATAAACTGACTTCATACCTGCATTATTAACTAAAATTCTTATTCTAAATGGATTTTGATGTTTTTTACATCCAGAGAATCTTTCCCGACATTCCAAATAAATGAGGAGATTTCTGAGTTCACAGTATAATATCGTGGAAGCCAAAAATCAGCTTTCACAGTTTTATATTCTCCCAGCTCATCCTCGTAAAACTGCTGGGCAATAGCTTCTCCATTCCAATACAAAAGGGTATCCGGAGTGGTTATCTGAAAAACAATACTGGCATCATTGTCTTTCTCGTAAATTCTGACCTTTGTTTTCAGAATTGCTCTTCTGAAATTAACTTTTGCAATCTTACTCATATCAATGTGAATAGATTCTGAAAATTCCATCTTATCATTTAAAGATAAGGCGGGAGAATATGTATAAGTCTTGTTGAATTTCCTTGCTTTCAATAAATATTTATATTCGACCCAATCCCAATCTCCGTCAATAAAGCATTTATTGTATGAATAGGTAAGTTTAGCATTAACAAACACTAATGCCAAAATTACCGGAATGGCAACAATCCATTTCGCCACGCTTTTCCCTAAAAAATCACTGTAAAAGAATCCAAGTGGGATAGCCAAAATTGCAGTATATTCAACAAAATTGCGACTTCCAAAACCACATCCGAACGAAAAGACAAACCAGGAAGAAAAAATATAAATGAGTCCGGCAAAAAGGGAAAAAATTAAAAAGCCATTTAACTCTCGCTTAAACATCATCAAAATCAATCCGAAAATAATCAAAAAATATAGCGGATTATAAGGGAACATCCCATTATTGGTTGAAAAGAGAAACTCTTTAATCCTGGGAGATGTCCAATTAGTAAATCCATATCCTTCATAAGAGTCAATAATAAAACTGCCTGATGAATATTTCCAGTAAATCATTTGTGGGAGAAAAACGATAAAAAAGGTAATCAGCAAAACAGCTATGTTTGGCAGATTGAAAACCCTTCTTATTCTAAGTAGTAAATCATCAAACGATTTTATATCGAGCAAAAAAACAAGCCCGACGAACAACAGATTGGTTGGCCGGATCAATACGATTAAAGCGCTTACCAATGCAATGGGAAAAATATATTTGTTCTTGTCTTTCTCTTTACTGAAATAGTGATGCGAAAGCACCAACAGCAATGCAAAAAGAAAAAATGAATAAATATGCGGCATCCCTGTGGAATCGATGGTGTAATACAAAAGATTTGTGCCAAAAAATATGGTTAGCATTGTTAAGAAAACAATTCGCATTTTATAGTAAAATCTAAGAAAATGCCATAATAAAATCAATCCGAAAAAGGCATAAATTATAGCAGAAAAGCTTGACACAAGATGATATACCCCTGAAAAACCGTCCTGTTCAAGTCCTTTTAATCCGGCAAAAGCATGTATTGCCAGGAATACGGGAGCCTGTAAAATGGCAATTCCGCAGGTATATCTTACAATAATTTTCCCATTCTCATCAATAATAAACCCCTCACCCGTTTTTTCGACAATATTTTCAGGGAATTTTGTTCCGTCAAAACCATAAATAAAAAGACCTGGCAGATAAACGTAATAGCCCACGGGATCACTCCACATCTTGCTGCGCCAATTAAAGTATCCGGTGTTTTGATGACGTTGATAAACAAGGGTTGAAATAAGCAGCAACAAAAAAAAGCCTCCTAAAATGCCATATTTATTTTTTAATATCTTTGGTTTAAGAGTCATCACGAAAGCTATTATTTTTTCACACCTACCTGAATTACTGAAATCCCTGCCAATTTACGGGTAAAAAAATCAATTCGCTTCCAAACCGGCACCAATGCATCATAAAAACGCATTTGTCCGTTTGGAATTATCCTTTTCCGCAAAATTGTTCCTGAAATAAACCATCCAAATATGGCGATAAAATTGAAATATTGCCGGTGAATTACGGAAAAACCGGCTCCCTCCAGCAATTTCTGCAATGATTTTTTGGAATACCTGCGCTGATGCTCAAGCTGCCTGTCAAATTCGTTGTAGAGCCACTGAATGGCAGGTACAAGAATTACAATCTTTCCGCCGGGCTTCAGCATTTTCATGGCATTTTCCATCGCCTGCACGTCGTCCGGAATGTGCTCCACCACATTCAGTGCAAAAATAGTATCAAACCGGTTGAGCAGTTCGGGAAAGTTTTTTTCCAGATTTTTATCCGAAAAGTTAAGCCGGTGCATTGATTTCAAATTTGGGAACTCTCCAAATTTTTGTTTTAGCCGCGGGAAATAGCTGTTTTCAATATCGCTCAGGGAAATGTCAGCGCCTTCCTTTATGAAAAATTGGGAAATATTTCCTATGCCGCTGCCAATTTCAAGGATTTCTCCGCTGCAATGGGGTTTTATGGTTTCATACATCCACCGGTTAAACCGGTTTGCACCCGAAATAACTTCCAGCGTGTCTGTACCATATTTTGAGTTGCCTTCGATTTCGCTCATCTTAAGTCTTTTGCCGTTTATGCTGCCCGGGATTGCACCTTCTTTTTCCATTTTAGCTTTTAGCGGCTGAAAGTGTTGTATTTCAGAATACACCAAATAGCTTTTACCCCATCGCGCCAACCGATTTTCTTTCCATCTGCATATGTCCTTCCATAGTAGGAAATACCCACTTCATAAATCCGCACCCCCGAAACGCGTGATACTTTTGCAGTTACTTCCGGCTCAAAACCAAACCGGTTCTCTTTCAGATTCAGCCCTTTAATAATATCAGCCCGGAACAATTTATAGCAGGTTTCCATGTCTGTCAGATTCAGATTGGTGAACATATTGGAAATGAACGTCAGAAATTTATTTCCGATGGAGTGCCAGAAAAACAGAATACGGTGAGGATTGCCACCCGTAAAGCGAGAGCCGTAAACCACATCAGCATTTCCTTCAGCAACAGGTTTCAGCAGATGGTTGTATTCACGCGGGTCATACTCAAGGTCGGCATCCTGAATAAGGATATAATCTCCGGTTGCCTCAGCAATTCCGCGATGCAGGGCAGCGCCTTTTCCCCTGTTTTCCGGCTGAAGAAAAAGGTGAATGTTATCCCCCCGGTGATTTTCGATATACTCCTCAATAACCTGTACAGAATTATCTGTGGAACAATCATTAATAATGATTATTTCTTTTCCGAAACCATATTGCAAGTCCACCGCCACCACGCGGTCAAGTATCACTTGTATGGTCTTTTCTTCATTATAAACCGGGATCACAATAGATAATACCATATTTTATTAGTCTGAGTTTTTAAAAATTGAGCAAAGATAATGAAGTAGGCTGATTATTGTCTATGACCGGATTTTGTTTTTATCAGGTAGTTTACTTTCAGTGAATGTTCCCTGGTTGAGGAATTCAAAAACTCATAGGTAATCCTGTTCATTCCTCTCTGTCTAATCTGATATACAGTATCTATATCAAAACCCATATCCCTGATATCGCGGTATTTTGTCTCATTGGTATAGAGCCACGTTCCGGGCTTTTCCATTGCTTCATGCAGCTGCTCCCATGTTCCGGTATTTTCCACGGTTTCCTTTGCGTAAAAAAAGAGGGCATACTCTTCCAGTTCAAAATTATGAAGCTGCTCGCCGGGAAGTTTCTGCGATTCAAAAATTTGCAGCGCCTGCCGGTACCCCTGAAAAGTGAACAGCCCTGGAATAACCTCAATGTTTAAATACAGATTAAATCCAACGGCAACTGCAACCGATAGAAAAAAGATTTTTTTCCATTTATTTTTTTCAATGATCGAGAATAACCCCGCAAAAAGGAGAATTCCGGCTATTATCAGTATCGGAACAAGAATCGCGTCCTGTTGAATTTTCAGGGCAATAAAAAAGAGCATAAAGCCAATCAGCCCCAAAAAGGGAATCTGAAAATAAACCATTTCCCTGCCAAAAAAGTCAGGCAACAAAAGGTAATGCTGAAGTGTTCCGGCAACAACAACGGACAATAACGGAATAAACATCATCACATAGTTTGGCGCTTTCCCGCGGGCAACACTGTAAACCAAAAACAGAACAAAAACGCTCAATAGAAGGGCAATTCCCGCAATATTTTTAGCTTTGGCAACAAACCATCTCTTTATTTCACCGGCAATGCCGCTGATTAAAATGATGGTCCAGGGAAGAAAAGCCCAAAGCATGTTATAGAGATAGAAGAACGGATCAACACTGGAGCCAGCCACTTTTCCCGAAACACGCCCCAGATTATTGTCAATGAAATAGAAATGAATTCCGGCAGCGCCAAAATTTTTCCACAAATGAATAAGCGCAGGGGAGATTATCAGCAACACAAGCAAAATTCCGGCGAACCATTTGGGGTGGAAAAGCTGGTAAAAATCCATTTTCAACAGCAGATAGAAAAACACAAAAAGGAATGGCAAAACCGCACCAACCGGCCCCTTGGTCAGCATTGCAAGCCCGACACCCACAAATCCGAGCAAAAAATGTGAAGTTTTTTGATTTTTAAGATATTCTGCCAACTGCCANNAGGAAAAACATCTGAGAAGTTGCAGTGATGAGCGCTGCCAGTTTACCTGCAAGTTCACCGTGAACCACTCTGCCAAGGCGGTAAGTAAAATAAATCCCGGTAACAGCAAAAAGAAATGGGAAAAGCTTATAGGCAAAATTTGTATTTCCAAACAGTTTAATGCCCAATCCTGCAAGCCAGAAAAAAAGATGCGGCTTCTGGTCATAGGGCTCGCCGTTAATTTTCAGGCTCAGCCAATTGCCCGATTCAACCATTTGCCGGGATATTGCCGCATACAGTCCGGAATCGCCGGTCAGGTCAATGAACAGCCCGAAAATCCAGGCAAGCACAACAAGCAGCAACAAAAAAATCCAAAACCCTTTTTTCAGCAACTTATTTTTTTTCATCTTCACATATGAAATTGACTTAACAAAATAAGCGATTTATTGTACCGTTTAAAAACAGTGAGGGAAAAATAAAATATGTTTTTAAATTAGCAGAAAAATTTATTGATGGACAAAATAGCAATTTTCCCGGGGTCCTTTGATCCCTTCCATGTGGGGCATGAATCAATAGTTCGCCGTGCCATTCCCCTTTTTGACAAAATAGTGGTTATGATTGGCTACAATACCAATAAAAAATCATTTTTTCCGATTGAAAAACGGATTAAATGGATAAAACAAGTTTTTAAAAATGTGGACAAAGTGGAGGTGCGGATCCACGAAGGACTCACGGTTGATTTTTGCAAAGAAGTGAATGCCGGCTATATTCTTCGGGGACTCCGAACCTCTTCCGATTTTGAATATGAACGCGCACTTGCNNCCCGAGCATACTCCGGTGAATGCCACCATTGTCCGCGACATAATTTTACACGGAGGCGATGCCAGCATGTTCCTTCCCAAAGGACTTCAGATAAGTGAATTTCAGGTTAAGAACTTCAAATAGCAAGGCATGAGAGAACGGGTTCTTTTGTTTTTCTTCTCCCTGCTTTTTTCACTGCCGTCATTTGCAATCCGAATAGAAGGAAAAAATTTGGAATACGCCGGAAAAAAACTTGAGTTTTTCCGCTTTTCCGACCCTGTGACCCGGGAAGAAGTACCCGTTTTTACACTGGAACCGGATAAAGAGGGAAATTTTCAGGCCGACGTTAAAATATCCCAAACCACATTTGTTTTCAGCAGTTTCGGCATATATCGCGGACTGCTCTTTCTGGAGCCGGAGAGAAATATAAAACTGCTGCTCCCGCCCCTGCGGGAAAAGTCATTTGCCGACAGCAAAAACCCTTATTTTGAGCCTGTTGAATTCTGGTTTTCCACCGGCGAAGGGAATCAGCTAAATGACCACATTTCAAATTTTGACTCCCGCCTGAACCTGCTTTCCGACAAGTTTTTCAATGCACTCTATTTTTCACAATCCCAAAGTGCTTTTGATTCGGTGAAATTTCAGCTTGCTGAGAAAACGGAGATTTTCGCTTCGCCAACCTTTCTCACACACAAAACCCTGAAACTAAAATCATTGGAAACAGATGTTTTCAGAATGAAACCGGAAACCGTTTCCAAAGAACTTATGAAAACCGAACAGGAATTCTGGAATCATCCTGCATTTTTGGAGATTTTTGAAAAAACATTTTCAAACAAACTCAGCTTTGAAGCGCGATCAACAGACGGTGAGAAAATCAAACAGGCGGTTGCTTCAAAAAACGTTGCCTTGCTTAAAGGTTTTGTGAAAGAAAAATATAACGTTTCCGGTTTATTTGCCGACCTCGCCCTTCTGAAAATGCTACACGATGCCTTTTATTCCGGTGATTTTCAGCAAAATGACATATTAGCCATCATCTCCTCCCCGACTTTGCTATCCAACAGCAACCAGACTATCCGGCACGTTGCCGAAAACATTCTGGAAAAACTGAAATTCCTGCAAAAAGGGAGTAAAGCGCCTGTGATTTGCCTTAAAGATACAAACGGACACAGAGTCTGTTCAAACGACACTCCGACTAACGACAAAAAATTCAAATACATGATTTTTGCCGATACGGAAATGATTGTGTGCAGGGAGCATCTGAAATATTTAACACGAATTGAAGAAATGTTTCAAAAACAGCTGGAGATTATTGTTGTCCTTCGGAAAAGCGACCTGATTGAAATGAAAATCTTTTTGGACAAGGAGAAAATTCCCGGCATTCATCTGGTGGACGAAAACAGCGAATTCACCAAAAAATACAGGATAAAATCCTATCCTGCCTGCTTGCTGCTGAACCACAACCATGAAGTGGTATTTCAACAGGCGCTGGCGCCAATGGATGGATTTGAAAATCAGTTCGGCACTTTTTTACGGCAGTATCTTTTTGAGGAGCAGCGCAATCAGGCGCGATAGTGAAAAATAATCTGTTTCAGATTTTCATAGGTATTTTCCAGCACTTCATCCAGCTCTGCGGGTGAAAACCATTTCAACCGGGTAATACCCTCTTTGCGTTGCGGAAAAGCTTCTTCTGCTTTGTCATATTTCATTTCAAACCAGAAAGTCTCCTTAAAAATCCATTTCCCTTTAAATCCCGGATAGGGCGACAAATAGATGTGATGTGTAGGAAACAGTGGCTTAACAATCTGTTGACCGGTGATGCCACACTCTTCAGATACTTCCCTGAGCGCAGTTTCTGAAGAAGTTTCCCCTTTTTCAGATTTCCCTTTAGGCAGATCCCATTTGCCGTTTCGGAATATAAACAACAGCCGTCCTTCCCTAATAACCACTCCGCCGGCTGCGGGCATTTCGAGAAAAAGCGATCGAAAATCGCGAAAAAAACGCTCCGGCTCGGGGTGGGTTAAAAAAACCGAAGGAGAGTCGTCTGTAACAAAATTGTCAAACCAATTCTTAATTTCAGAAACCGATGAATTTTGCCCGAATTTAATGAGGATATTATTTTTTTTCGCATCCTCAGGTGCACAAATCTCTATCAAACGGTCATTCAGAAAAACTTTATACTTTTGTTTCATTCTTTTCTTGTTTTAAAAATACAATTTTTATCAGGCTATGGAAAAGACACAAATTGAAGTTGCAAAAAAACTCATGGAGATAAAAGCTGTTAAAGTTCAGCCGCTTAAACCATTCACATGGGCTTCGGGGTGGAAGTCGCCCATTTATTGCGACAACCGCAAAATTTTATCTTTCCCGGAAACCCGCTCCTTTATCCGGGACAAATTTGCTGAAATAATCCGGAATAAATATCCGCAGGTTGAAGTAATTGCCGGAGTTGCAACCGGTGCGATTGCTCACGGAGCTTTACTTGCCGATATTTTGGGACTTCCCTTTATTTATGTTCGCTCCACACCCAAAGGGCATGGTCTGGAAAACCGGATTGAAGGCAATCTGCTGCCCGGACAAAAAGTGGTTGTAATTGAAGACCTGATTTCCACCGGCGGAAGCAGTCTAAAGGCTGCCGAAGCCATTAAGGAATCCAAAGGGATTGTGTTGGGGATGCTCTCCATTTTCACCTACAACTTCGATGTCTCCAAAGAAAAATTCAAACAGGCAAATGTTGAACTCACTTCGCTCAGCAACTACAACACACTGATTATCACAGCTCTCGAAGCTGGATTCATTTCGGAAGACCAGATAAAAACGCTGATGGAGTGGCGCCAAAACCCCGCAAACTGGAAATAAAAATAATTATGAGCACTCAAAAATATGTTAGCGACGTTAAACTGCTGGATCACAACCAGCAGATTGTGTTTGAGTATCTTTCAAACTTTGATAATCTTTCTCAATACCTGAACTCGGAGTTGTTGGAAAAAATTTCCCGGCAAATTCCCGGAGTTAAAATCGACAACTTCGAATCAGACAAAGATTCCTGCCGTTTCACGGTTGCCGGTTTAGGAGTAGCTCACATCCGAATCATTGAGCGCGAACCATTTAAAACCATTAAAGTAGAAGGCTCGGGCGGTTTGCCGCTGAGCATCACCTTTTGGATTCAACTGCTTCCCGTTTCTGAAGTGCAAACCAAAATGCGGCTAACATTGCACACCGATTTGAACCAGATGATGAAAATGCTGGTTGGGAATAAATTGGAGGAGGGCATTAATCAGTTGGCTGAAACGTTAAAAAACCTTCCCTACCAATAATTTTTTTCTGCTTAAATCACAAATTCCACCTCTTTAAACATATATTCGGACAGCCTGCCATCCCGATCTTCCAGAATAAGCTGACCGAATTCACCGGTGCCCAGAATTCTGGCTTCAAACAAGTTATCATCTTTCCAGTAGAGTGCCCATTCATTCCTTCGAAATAAATCCCGGTGATATGCCCTGTTTATCTCTTCTAAAAGACCGGACTCCAGTTTGCCGAGCCAGTTCATAAAAATAGAATGCAGTTGAACAACAGTATCCTGAATATTGAAATTATTTTTTGTCAGTAATTTGAGCGAAACGGCATTGGGATGTTCGGGTGAGAATTTTACCTGATTCAGATTAATGCCAAAACCAATCACTGCCGAATGAATCCGGCTTCCTAAAATAGAGTTTTCAATTAAAATCCCTGCAATTTTCTTTTTTCCCACAAAGATATCGTTTGGCCACTTAATGCTAACATCCTGAACATGTGTGCTTAACCAATCATAAATAGTGAGGCTGATAATTTTGGACAAATAAAACTGTTGAGCTGCCGGAAGAAATTGCGGAAAAACAATAATGCTGGCCAAAAGATTTTTTCCGGGAGCACTTTCCCACGAATTTCCTCGCTGACCTCTGCCACTTTTCTGGTAATGTGACACAACGACACTGCCATTTTCTGCACTACCCTCCGAAATAAGCCGGTTGGCATAGTTGTTGGTCGAATCTACTTCAGTTAAAGTAATGATATTCAGTTTTTCCCTTTTCATTTTCAGGACAAAATTGTTGTCTGTGTTTTGAACAGACTTTTCTGTAAAAAACACAAATTTGCTGATAATTTTTCACTTTGGAAGTAAATGAAATATGGATTGGAAAAACAGAATGTCCAAAATCAGATATATGGTAAAAAAGCTATCTTTGTAGTCCTAAATAGAATATATGGTTAAAAACTCGGAAAGTACGGAAAAAATTAAAGAAATGATCCTTGAAGGGATACGAAAAATTAAGGGAAAAGAAATAAAAGTTATTGATTTAACAACAATTCATTATACAGAATGTGATTATTTTGTTATATGCCATGGAACATCCACAACACAAGTGAGTTCCATTGCACAGTCGGTTGAAAAGACAGTAGAAGAAGAAACAGGCAACAAAGCCAGACAAACAGAAGGTTATCAAAATTCTTACTGGGTTTTATTGGATTACGGAGAAATTGTGGTCCATATATTCCATGAAACAGCAAGAAATTTTTACAATCTTGAAGCACTTTGGGCAGACGCAAAAATAATTACTGCAAACTCAGAGAATTAGAAACACATTATGACAGACACCAAAAAAAATAAAAAAATTCCGCCTTCGCCTGGAAACTTATTTCCGGATGGTGGCAAAAAAGGAGACAATAAAGATCCGAAGAAATCAAAATACAATGTATTTTGGATTTATGGAATTATTGCATTGGTTTTCATTGCTGTTCAGTACTACATGAGCTACAGCAGCAGTCCTGCAGAGACCAACTGGAGCGAAGTAAAAACGGTAATGCTTGCAAACAATGACATCGAACGCATTGTGGTTGTTAATGAGAAAAAAGCAAACATCTATCTTAAAAAAAGCAGCCTTTCAAAATATGAACAGCAGTTTAGCGAAGATTTTACAAAACCTTCGGAAGATGGTCCTCATTTCACTTTTACCATCGGGTCGGTTGAAACATTTGAGCGCAACCTCCGCGAAGCACAGGAAGATTCGCCGGAAGAGATTTTGCCTGAATACAAGGAAGAACGGAACTGGGCAGGCGAAATTCTCTGGACTATCGGTCCCTTTGTACTGATTATTTTACTGTGGCTCTGGATTTTCAGAAGGATGAACCGCGGTGCAGGCGGTGCCGGAGGGATTTTCAACGTTGGCAAATCGCAGGCAAAAATATTTGACAGAGACCAGAAAGTTACCACTTCCTTTAAAGATGTTGCCGGTTTGGCTGAAGCCAAACAGGAAATTGAGGAAATTGTGGAGTTCCTGAAAAATCCTGAAAAATTCACCAAACTTGGCGGAAAAATCCCCAAAGGAGCTCTGCTGGTTGGTCCTCCGGGAACCGGAAAAACTCTGCTGGCGCGTGCAGTAGCAGGCGAAGCCAGCGTGCCGTTTTTCTCCATGTCGGGTTCTGATTTTGTGGAGATGTTTGTGGGTGTGGGGGCTTCGCGCGTGCGCGACCTGTTTAAACAGGCAAAGGCGAAAGCGCCCAGCATCATTTTTATTGACGAAATTGATGCCATTGGTAGGGCACGGGGCAGGAATCCAAATTTCGGCTCAAATGACGAGCGAGAAAACACACTCAATCAGCTGCTTACCGAAATGGATGGGTTTGACACCAACGGCGGTGTAATAATTTTAGCTGCCACCAACCGTGCCGATATCCTCGACCGCGCGTTGCTGCGTGCCGGAAGATTTGACCGCCAAATTCATGTTGAACTGCCCGACCTAATTGAGCGCGGAGAGATTTTTAAGGTACACCTGCGTCCGCTGAAATTGAATAAGGACGTGAAAGTGGAATTTTTGGCGAAACAAACTCCCGGATTTTCCGGAGCCGACATTGCCAACGTATGCAACGAAGCCGCCCTTATTGCAGCCCGCATCAACAGGGATTCAGTTACAAAACAGGACTTTCTCGACGCCGTTGACCGGATAGTGGGCGGACTTGAGAAAAAGAATAAAATCATTTCGATTGATGAGAAAAGGACCATTGCCTACCACGAAGCCGGACACGCTACCATAAGCTGGCTGCTTGAACATGCACACCCGCTGGTGAAGGTAACGATTGTGCCGCGGGGCAAAGCGCTTGGCGCTGCATGGTATCTGCCCGAAGAGCGCTCCATCACAACCAAGGAGCAACTGCTCGACGAAATGTGCTCAGCCTTAGGCGGAAGAGCAGCTGAGGAACTGGTCTTTAATCAGGTCTCGTCCGGTGCACAAAATGATCTGGAAAAAGTTACGAAACAAGCTTATGCCATGGTGAGCTATTTTGGAATGAGCGAAAAAGTCGGACATGTCAGCTTTTACGACTCAACAGGGCAGTCCGATTATTCGTTTACAAAACCATACAGTGAAAAAACCGCTGAATTAATTGATTCCGAAGTGAAAGATATTATCGAGGAACAGTATCAGCGGGCAAAGGTTGTGTTGAGAGAAAATGCCGATGGGCATAAAAAACTGGCAAAATTGCTGCTTGAACGGGAAGTAATATTCAGCGAAGACCTTGAAGCAATTTTTGGGAAACGGCGCTGGGAAAGAAAGCTTATTGAGAGTGAAAGTGAAAGGAAAAAGAGCAGCCCGGCTGACAGTGAACAAAAAACGAAAATTGAACCGCAACAGGAGATTAAACAAGATCAAGACAGTGGAAGTCAAATAATCTCTGCATAATTTAAAATTACCAAAATGGAAAAAGGATGGAAAAATGTGTTGTTAACGGCACATGAATATAAAGCCAACATGGCCAAAGATTTACTTGAAAGTTCAGGAATAAAGGTAGTTATAATGGATCAACAGGATACAGCGCTGAAGTCATTCGGTGAATATGTGGTTTATGTGAATGAAGCGGACGAGCAAAATGCACTTGAACTTTTAAAAGAGCTGAAGCATTGAAAGATTTAAGTAGAAGAACGGTAACCGGGATTATTTATGTTGCAATAATGATAGCCGGAGTTGCTGTTCATCCCGTTTTATTTGCTCTTGTTTTTGGCGTTTTATTATTCCTTACCCAATTGGAGTTTTATCAATTGGTTGAAAAAGCTGGCAGCAGCCCCCGAAAAAATACCGGACTAACCCTGGGTGTACTCCTTTTCCTGACCTGTTTCGGCATTGTGAATAACCTGCTGCCCGTCAGGTCATATTTGCTGTTTATCCCGGCGCTCACTTTTATTTTTCTGTATGAAACCTTCAGCCAGAAACCCGGCATTTTATCTAACAGCTCTATTACATTCACCGGATTTATTTACGTGGCAATCCCCTTCAGCCTGCTGAATTTTATGGTTCATCCCGGATATCCCGCTTTCACAGAGTTTAATTCAAAGATTTTGCTTGGCATTTTTCTGTTGGTCTGGACCTATGATTCCATGGCTTACCTGATTGGTTCAAAATTGGGTAGAAATAAGATCTATGAAAAAATTTCACCCAATAAAACCTGGGAAGGCTTTATTGGCGGTGCTGTTTTCACCATTGCAGCCGGCATTCTCTGTTCGCTGATTCTTAATCACCTCACATTAACCGACTGGATAGTAATAGCCTCAATTGTTATCATTTTCGGAACGCTGGGCGACCTTTTTGAATCCATCATCAAACGCCGGTTAAATGTAAAAGATTCAGGAACCATGTTGCCCGGACATGGCGGCTTGTTAGACCGTTTTGACAGTTTACTTTTTGTAATACCGGTTGTATTTGTTTGGTTATCTTTGACCGGAAATTTTTAAGCTATGCAAATTCATAAAGAGGGAAAAAAAATAATTCCGGTGGCATTTGTAGTTATTGCCGTAATTGATATTCTCATTTATTTCACACTGCGCAACCACCTCATTTTTTACTTTTTGATGGCTGGTTCACTTTTTTTAGCCGGACTGGTTGTCTATTTTTTCCGTGAACCCAACCGGGAAATTGAGAAAAATAAAAATCATATTCTTTCTCCTGCTGACGGAGAAATCATAAACATTAAAAAAGTTCACGAGGAAGAATATTTTAAAGATGAACGGCTTCAGGTTTCTATCTTCATGTCGATATTCAATGTGCACCAAAACCGCGCCCCGGTTTCCGGGGAAATCGTTTACCAGCATCACAAAAAAGGAGCTTTTTATCCTGCCTTTGTGAAAAAGTCTTCAGAAAAAAATGAACGGTGTTCTACCGTTTTTAAGATGAAAGACGGAACGGAAATCATGGCACGACAAATTGCCGGAACAGTAGCCCAGCGCATAGCGACTTATAAAAAAACAGGACATTTTGCCGAGCAGGGCGAAGAGTACGGATTTATCCGCTTTGGCTCCCGTGTTGATCTGTTTCTTCCTGTTCATGCTGAAACAGAGGTGAAGCTGAATCAAAAAACCGAAGGTGGAAGAACGGTAATTGCATTATTAAAATAGACCGGAATGAACCAAATTGTTAAGCAAATTCCCAATGCCATTACTTTACTAAACCTTCTGATGGGCTCACTTGCCGTATTTTTTGCAATAGACGGTCACCTCGTTTGGTCGGGAATTTTTATCTGTGCAGCAGCAATTTTTGATTTTCTGGACGGATTTGCTGCACGCCTTCTCAAAGCCCATTCAGAAATAGGCAAAGAGCTTGATTCGCTGGCTGATATGATCTCTTTCGGGCTTGCTCCTGCTGCAATTTTGTTTACGTTGCTTGAGTTTTCGCTTTTTGAAAAAAACCAGCCTATCTATCAGATTGATGCAAGTCCCGGACAATGGCTCATCCTTTTTTCTGCACTGCTTATGCCGCTGTCAGGCGCATTGCGCCTTGCCCGCTTCAATTCCAACCAACAAAACGCTTCTTTTTTCAGAGGACTGCCCATTCCCGCTAACGGAATTTTCTGGGCAGCAATTGGACTTATGCTTGAGTTGCAACGCTTTCCGGAAATACTGAAATTTGTTTTTTCCACCCAAAATCTCCTGATTCTTGGACTGTTCACTTCCGGCATGATGCTCATCACTCTACCCATGTTTTCCTTGAAAATAAAGAATGTTAAATGGAACGAGAACTGGTTCCGCTTTGTTTTTATCCTGATTTCTCTGGCTTTGATTGTCTCTCTTAGCGCTTACGGATTAGCTTTAGCTGTTTTAGTGTATATTTTTATGAATTTTGGGCTATATTTGGGTGGCATAAGTTTTTCTGCTCACAGCAATGGGGATAAAAACTAAAAAACCTCTGAACAAACCGAAGAAATTTTTTCCTTAAAGGAAAATAATAATACGCCATGACAAATTGTTCTTCCGTTTTCAGAGGCTCTTACTAAAACAGGCTATCATAAAAATTGTTTTACATTTCATTAACAATTATCAGTATGCCCGCTCATTCCTGCCTTCCATGTAGTTGATAAAAGCGGAATTGGCAACACGATTTCCCCCGGAGGTCGGATAGTCTCCGGTAAAATACCAGTCTCCAGTATCATTGGGACATGCTTTATGAAGATTTTCAATTGACTGAAAAACAATTTCCACTTCAGCACCGCAGTCCTCCGGTTTTAACAATTCGGTAATTTTTGCCGAAATCTGTCCAGCTGTAAAAGGCTGATATATTTCCTGTACATAATTCAGAATTTCTTCCTTCGGAAGATTTTCCTGTTCCTTGCATTTACGGTAAACTTCAGTGATCACACTCTCCTTTCCGTGCTCTTTCAGAAGGGCAATGGCAGCATTAAAAGCAATGAGCTTGTCCAGATAAGCCATGTCAATTCCGTAGCAATCGGGATAGCGAATTTGTGGTGCAGATGAAACCACTATGATTTTTTTGGGATTCAGTCTGTCTAATATACGCAGAATACTGGTTTTCAGGGTAGTTCCTCTCACAATGGAATCATCAATCACAACCAGGGTATCCACATTTTTTTTCACAACACCATAGGTTACGTCATACACGTGTGCTACCATATCTTCGCGGCTGGCATCACTGGCAATGAATGTGCGAAGCTTGACGTCTTTTATGGCAATCATCTCCACTCTTGGTTCTAACGAAATCACTTTTTTCAATTCGTCAGCACTCATATTGCCATTATTCTCCTTAAGTTGTTCAACCTTCCAACTGGTCAGATATTCCCTGACACCTTCCATCATTCCGTAAAAAGCTGTTTCAGCAGTATTGGGAATATAGGAGAAAACTGTATTGGCTAAATCATAATTGACAGTCTGAAGTATTTTGGGACTAAGCAGCCGTCCGAGCTCTTTACGTTCCTGATAGATACTCCGGTCGCTGCCCCTTGAAAAATAGATCCTTTCAAAAGAGCAGGAGCTTCTTGTTTGGGGAACACGAATCATCTGGTGTATAATATCCCCCTTCTTTTTTATAACTAGCGCTTCACCCGGCTCAATTTCCTGAACCTGATCCCAGCTGACATTCATCACCGTTTGAATAACCGGCCTTTCTGAAGCAACCACCACAATCTCATCGTCATAATAATAATGGGCGGGGCGAATCCCCCATGGATCACGCACTACGAAAGCATCACCATGACCGATAAGACCGGCCATGACATAGCCGCCATCCCAATCTTTGGTTGAGCGTTCCAGAATATTCTGAATATTGAGATTTTCTTCAATCAGCGGAGAAATATCTTTATTTTGGCAGCCTTCATTTTTATATTTCCGGTAAAGGAACTGGTTCTCCTCATCTAAAAAATGCCCCATCTTTTCCAGTGCAGTTACTGTGTCGGTATAAGCTTTGGGATGCTGCCCCAACTCAATCAACACCTGAAACAATTCGCGGGTGTTGGTGAGTGTAAAGTTTCCGGCAAGCACCAGGTTTCTCGATTTCCAGTTGTTCTGCCTCATCACAGGATGCACATACTCAATGGTGTTTTTCCCAAAAGTTGCATGCCGCAAGTGTCCCAAATAAAGATTACCGGCATAGGGAAAATGCTCATAAGCCCAGTCGCTGTCCTCTATATCAATCCCCTTATTCTTTGCTTTCCTCAGTGACTTGCTCACTTTATTAAAGATGTCAAATATTGGATTCTGGTCGATCGACCTGTAGCGGTTGATATAAGCACTTCCGGGAGACAATTCTACTTTTACACACACCATTCCGGCGCCATCCTGCCCGCGGTTGTGTTGTTTTTGCATCAGCAAATACAGTTTATCCAAACCATATTTCCATGTGCCGTATTTCTCTTTATAATAGGACAACGGTTTTAGCAAGCGAATCAGGGCTATGCCGCATTCATGCTTAATCTGGTCACTCATCTTTTTTGGGTTTCAGCAGGGGAAAATCAATAATGTCCGGCACAATGAATGCGCCCGGATAATCTTTCTCTATCTGTTTGTAAAGCTTCAGCGCTTCATTTTTTGTCCTGAAATCGCCTACTCTGACTCTAAAGTTGGGGGCTGTAAATTTAATGTGTACAGGGTAGTCAGGATATTTGGACAGGAAATCTCTTTTTTGCCTGAGCGCTTCATCCTTTGCGTTGAGCGCTGAACTGAAAAATATTTCAACGCGAAAACCTTCCATGCCGTCGCGTTTTTTATTATTGTTTATATGCCACAGCAACATCTTTCCAAGGTCTGGGTCTTGCCTGATGTCCAGGTTTGCGAGAATAGGAAGTGAGATATCTTTAGTTTGCAATGAGTCTCCGGAACTTATGGACCAGGATGAAAAAGGAACCTGTGCAGTAGCTATTCCGCATGATAAAAGAGCTGCCATTCCCAATAGAAATTTTCTCATTGCTTTTAAAAATATGTGCGCAAATATAACTCAAAAAAATCGTTTTTGCTGTGCTGCTCTTTTAAAAAATATTATTGACAACATGTGCTTACAGGCTTATTACAAGAATTTTTTCGTATTATTAACCAAAATAAATT
>MTKW01025016.1_pt1 | contig 21224 bp, 18 predicted proteins | sample 1042761 | NCBI WGS metagenome assembly MTKW01 (sample SAMN06205366, study PRJNA360243) | anaerobic digester metagenome | biome: Wastewater treatment plant; feature: Anaerobic digester sludge; material: sludge; isolation source: anaerobic digester fed with sludge from wastewater treatment plant ... | reverse complement strand
TTTTTGGAATCCAAAGGAGAACTTATCCGCATCAAGGAGTTCGTGGATCCCGTATTGGAGATAGCTGAAGTGACCGACCGCGTCAGCAAAATGCCGGGCGGAGGAAAAGCTCTTCTCTTTGAAAACACCGGCACAAGGTATCCGGTTCTGACCAATATGATGGGGTCGGAAAAACGCATCCTCTACACTCTCGGAGCCGATTCATTTGAAGAGATAGAGCAGAGGTTTGAAGATATCATAAATCAGATACTCAAAGAGAAGAGTACTCTGATGGATAAACTCAAGATGCTTCCCCTGCTAAAAGAGGTCTCACGATGGCTTCCCGTCAACCACAAAGGCTCCGCTCCCTGTCAGGAGGTGGTACAGTACAATGCAAAACTGAGCGAATTGCCGATACTCAAGTGCTGGCCGCAGGATGGAGGCAGATTTATCACTTTACCGCTTGTACACACAGTCAGCCCCGTCACCGGACAACGCAATGTCGGTATGTATAGAATGCAGGTATTCGACGACAACACCACCGGAATGCATTGGCATAAACATAAAACAGGTGCAAAACATCTTTCGGAGTCGGGTCACAGGCTCCCCGTAGCCGTTTGTCTGGGAGGGGATCCCCTCTATACCTATTGCGCCACCGCCCCACTTCCGGAAGGGATTGATGAGTATTTGCTTGCCGGATTTCTGCGCGGTAAACCTGTGGAGATGGTGGAGTGTTTCACGCAGAAACTTAAGGTACCCGCAGATTGCGATTTTGTGATTGAGGGTTATGTGCAAAAAAGCGAACCGCTGGTTATTGAAGGGCCCTTTGGTGACCATACGGGATTCTATTCGCTTGAGGACTATTATCCGCAGTTTCACGTTACCTGCATTTCTCACCGCAAGGATGCGATCTATCCGGCCACTATTGTAGGGGTTCCTCCGCAGGAGGACAGGTTTATAGCTTTGGCGACTGAAAAGATATTTTTGACTCCGATCAAATTGGTGATTTCTCCGGAAATAAAGGACCTATACCTGCCTGAAGAGGGTGTGGGTCACAATTTCGCTGTCGTGAAAATACGCAAGAGTTACGACGGCCAGGCCTTCAAGGTGGCAAATGCAATGTGGGGTGCCGGCCAGATGATGTTCAATAAGTTTCTGATTGTGGTAGATGAAGAGATTGATATTCGTGATCACAACGCGCTCAAGGAGACTATCTGCAAACATTATTTCCCGGAAACCGATACTTTGGTAAGCAAAGGACCTCTCGATATTCTCGACCATACTGCCCCAAGAGTTGGATTTGGCGGCAAACTCTGTCTAGATGCTACCACAAAAGAATATAGCCGCAAAGAGCCTGTGGAGATGGATCAGATCATCAGAGTTAAGTTTGACAAAGATGAAGAAGAGAGCAGCGAATATCGCAAATTATGGCTGCTCGGAGCCAACTGCGATGCAGAGCGCGACTCATCGATCAAAAATGGAGTTCTACATCTCGATGCCACCTCCAAAAAGGGAATGAAAGGCTTTGACCGCGAATGGCCCGATATCGTAACCTCCTCTGAGGAAACCAAAGCCGCTGTGGATGCCAAATGGGCGTCGATTAGTTCTGAGTTGTGAGTTCCGGGTTGCGGGTTGCGGGTTGCAGGTTGCGGGGTAAAGGATATGGGGTTCGGGGTGCACATTACGAGGTGCGAAATGTGGAATTCTTTAGCAAAATATAACTAACAGCCAAAGGCTAACGGCTAACAACTCACCTCCGCCACCTGCACCACTACATACTGCCACCAGATCATATTCATCAGCATTTAAAATATCTACAGAGACAAAGTTGCCGACGGGATAGGTCTCTTTCTTAGAGTATGCTCGTGCTAAGGCCTTAAAAATCCGGCAATACGCCTAAACGTTAATTGGGTGTAATGAAGAGGCGAACGGATGAATTTTCTCCGCGAGGATGAATTCCCGCCCCTCCAGTGGAAAAGCTCATTACATACCCCACTTCTGGCTGAGAGCTGCTGTACTCCGTGGAGGACCAAAATAAACCTTGGCTACCCACATATTTGTACTCATTCATAAAATAAACGCCACTAGCCGGGAAATAACGAACAACATCATTCTCTGTACCGGAAGTCCAGAAGGTTGCATTGACGATATCATCAATGGTTACGGTTGGTGATACATTGCGAGAGGTAATCTTCATATGAGTATTATTGCCATCGCTTATATACTCATATTTCCAAGCAGATAACATATCAGTGCCCTTATAACGAAGAGCGTAACAAGGAGAAATAGAGTTACTGCTTCCGGTGTTACGGTAATCGGAGAACATGCTAAAGAATTGCTCACCTTGAACAACGACACCATTTCCCTCCTCACTATTATCATAAGAAGATGTGCTCTTGAACCTAACATAATAAGGACTGTAAGAATACGAAACAATACTAGCCCACTCTTCCCGGCTCGGTAAATGGTAAGCCACGCCACCGATGGTTTTAGTAGTGAAATTATCAACAGCATCTTGAAAAGCGAAATAGCCGCTACCTTCACAATCTGTCAAGCTCGTCACGAAAGCATTTCCGTCTTGGGTAACGTTGTACTCTGCCACAAAGCTGAGCGGGTTAGGTATCGGTCCCCAATTGTCGTCGCTTATGAAAGCAGTGTAGTAACTTCCGCCGTTGTAGTTCTTTCCGTCTGTGATTGTGCCACAATCCATCCTATATGACTTTTCTCCAAGCAGTGATACTCTTACCTTTCCATTTGGAATAATCTTCATCTTATAAGGGGCAAAACAGAGGTAAGCGGTAAGAGTGCGCTCAGTAGGTGAAAAGGTTACATTTTCAACGTTAAGCGCCATATATCCCACATATCTATATGGGCTAGGTGTATATGGCTCGAAATTTTCTACCATCCAAATCAGTTGGCCGAGTTGTCCCACATCGGCCGGTATGTTGGTTATATTAAATTTAATGATACAGTTCCGTCCGCTTAAGGTAAAAGACTGAGTGAGAGGTTTGGGTCCATGATCGCCCAAAAATAGCTTGCTTTTGAGATGTGCAGTCGAACCATTTCCGATCTGTGTCTGTCCATAATAGAAAGTATCGGGATCAACCACTTGGCGGATCTCCTCTATAAATTCTAGGCCCTCTACCTTATAGTATGCTGCGTATTTGTCGGCGCCTGGCACCGGTGTTCCCGTAAATGTATTGTCACTTAGGTAGTTGAAGGTAGAGTTTCCTACATAAGCATCGCTGTTGTCAAACCCGAAAAGTAGGAGCTGGTCGCCCTCCTCCCATGCAAGTCCACCTGTGTCGCCGTCATATGAAACGCGAGTCTCCGGTGCGATCGTAGCGTTGATGGTCACGATATTTCCCTCATTATTGTCAGACTCTAAAATATCGATATTGCGTTCGCAGCCTGCCACCGTCAAGGCAAGCATTGTAACAATAAATAGTCTTGTTTTCATATTTGTTTGTTTTTTGTTAGCTATTTGTTTAGGGGTTTACCATGCTGATCCACCGTCATCATAGTTGGGCAAACCAAATTGCTGATTAGCAGGCTGACTTGGTTGGAGGATGCTCTGGGTTAGTTCGATATCGATGACCTCGATATCCGGCGCGGTGTATTGTTCCGCTGGTTTTAACTCTTTGTTTTTCATAATTATTTGATTTTAAGGTTTGTCTTGTTTTCTCGTCGCAACAAGCAAAAGAGTCCTTCTGTCGGCTCCGACGGGACCAACAGGAGATGAAAGATGGTTGGAAAAGTTGCCTGTTTTTGAATGGGGGGGGGCGGCAAGCATCTCTATATCAGCAAAATAGAGTGAATCTATGTGCGATTGCCCTAACAGAGATAATGCTATATTCTGTTTTGCCACAAGCATGTTATTAAGTCCCCTACTTCAAACGATTAATACTCAACGCTTCAAAATAAGATTTTATTTTCAATAAAAAAATATTTTTTAGAAAAATCATGAAAGTTTATTAGTTCTGCAAAAACTAATGACTGATAGGAAAATGGGAATCACTTATAAAGAATTTAAGGAAGCGGTGGACACAATAGATGTCTCCGATAAAATCAAGAGATACTTCATAGATCTTATCTGCAAAGCAGCGTTAACCTCACTTACCGAAAAGGAGCGTCAGGAATATCGCGATCATTATTTTGCGGTCACATATGATGATATTATCGAATCCGCACGTGAAGAGGGACTAGAAGAAGGAATGGAGAAGGGTAAGGCTGAAGGTATTCGTCAAGTTGCAAAGTCATTGTTGTCTCAAGGAGTGTCATTGGAGTCAATCTCAAAAGCTACGGGATTATCACAAAACGAAATCAGCAAACTCTCGTAATTGAATCTCCATACTAAGAACTCCCCTGCAACACGCACCCCGTAACACGTAACACTACACACTACACACTGCGGCCAGATCATATTCGTCGGCGTTTAAGATCTTTACAGTGACGAACCGGCCGACGGGATTTTTTCCTTTAAAGAGCTCATTCATACCGGAGGCTCCGATGAGGATTTCACCATCCACTTCGGGAGATTCGCTCATACTGCGACCCACATAGACTCCATCTGTAAAAGAATCCACAATCACCCGCTCTTTCGAGCCGATACGCGATCTGTTGTACTCTAAAGAGATTTCTGACTGAAGCTCCATCAGACGCTCGTATCGCTCCTGTTTGACCTTCCGACTGACACTATCCTTATAGTTTTGTGCACCGAAAGTTCCCTCCTCTTCCGAATAGGTAAAGGCTCCAAGACGCTCAAAGCGACTCTCGCGTACAAAGTCGAGAAGTTCCTCGAACTCCCGTTTACCTTCGCCCGGGTGGCCGACAAGCATGGTGGTACGCAGTACTACTCCGGGCACCATTTGACGCATCTTTTCAATCAGAGCGCGGGTCTGACGACCGTCAATCGAGCGCCTCATCATTTTCAGCACCTTGTCCGAAGAGTGCTGGAGCGGAATATCGATATATTTGCAGATTTTGGGATTCTCCGCCATCAGCCGGAGCACATCTTCCGGAAATCCTGCCGGATATGAGTAATGGAGTCGGATCCATTCGATGCCGTCAATAAGGGATAATTTCTCGAGGAGAGTGGCAAGAGTGCGCTTTCGGTAAAGATCGAGCCCATAATAGGTAGTATCCTGAGCCACAACTATAAGCTCCTTAACACCCATTTGCGCCAGATTGCGCGCCTCTGCAAGCACTTCTTCTTCCGGCACCGAACGATGGGGACCGCGAATCATCGGTATTGCACAATAGGAGCAACTGCGGTCGCAACCTTCGGAAATTTTTAAATATGCATAGTGAGAAGGTGTAGTCAAAATCCTCTGCTGCTGTAGCTCTGAGTTGTATTTCGCCCCAAGGGTCGAGAGAAGAGTTTCAAAATCAGAAACTCCGAAAAATCCATCCACCTCGGGGATCATCTCCACCAAAGTCTCCATATAGCGCTGCGAGAGACAACCAAACACAAAGATCTTTTGTGCTAAACCCAAGTTTTTCGCCTCAATAGCCTTAAATATGGTCTCAATGGATTCCTCCTTGGCATCTTGGATAAATCCGCAGGTATTGATCAGAATGTAATCCACCGGCTCTTCAATAAGGCCGACATTTTCCGGCACCAGAATGTAGCCTGACGCGGAGAGTTGTTTCATCAAATGCTCCGAGTCAACCCTGTTTTTGGAGCAACCCAGCGAAATTATTTGGAGTTTTTTCATCAATTACGCCTGTTCGGCGGACGTTTCCTCAGATGGAGTATCTTCTTCCTCTTCTACAAATTCGAGAGAGGCAAACTTCTGGAGCAGATTATACCAATCAAGTATCTTCTTCATATGTGAGACATAGAAGCGATCCTCGTCATATTCGGGGAGCACCTCTTTGAAGAAAGCTTTGATCTTTTTGGGGTCCTCCTTGGAGCTCATTGCGGGGCCGTTTTTGAGCTTCTGTGCCATGCCGGTGAATATCTCTTTGAGAGAAACATCTTCGGTCGTGGTATATACCGAAATATCCGCCATTGAGGAAATTTTTGCGGATGTGCCAAATGTAGTCCTCTGTTGTGTCTCCAACGACTCTACTATTACGCCGTTTCTTGCCTGTGAAAGATATAGGAACAATCCACGCTGTCCCGATACCGATAAAATCTTCTTTAGATCTGTCTTTTCCATATCATTTATATAGCTCTTCTTTAATTCATGCCACGCTCTTTCTTTATAGTCTCGTAGGCTTCCTGGACTTTCTTGAACTTCTCTTCCGCACTCTTCTGTATGTCGGGGCCGAGTGTTGCCACTTTGTCGGGGTGATGCTTCATTGCAAGACGTTTATATGCCTTTTTGATCTCCTCTTCAGTAGCGTTTTTATCTATTTCGAGAACGGTATAGGCGGACTCTATGCTCTTTTCAAACATAGCGAGTATGGAATTGGCATTTGCTGAAGAAATGCCCATGGCTGATGCAATACTCCTGAGAACATCTATTTCAGCCTGACAAACATTACCGTCACATTGTGCCAGAGAGACCAGATAATGGAAAAGCTGCATCCGCTGCGAGTAATTCATATACTGGCGGATTTGTCCACCTACTTCATAGATATTGATTTGTTTATCCTTGAGACCTTTAAGAATCTCCATGGCCTCGGGCACAGCTCTCTCACCAAAATTGTTACGGATAAAATTCCTTACATATTCGAGTTCACTCTTTAGATATTTACCGTCTGCCTTGATCACTGCAGTGGAGAGTACCAGCAGACTCACTATAAAACTATTGCGCTGGCCGATGTTGCGATCCTGGGGAGAAGAGGGACGACGAGTACCGGTGCCACTCTTATGCGTTCCTGTGTATGGACGACCCTCGTTGACATCCGACTCAATGAGTTTAGAACCCATATCAGCCATAGAGCCGATCAAAAACCCTATGAGTCCGCCGATGGGTCCAAATATTACCCACCCCAGAATACCACCTATCCACTTACCTTTTCCCATCTCTTATTTTTTGTATAATATCCATTACTTTTGCGATAATGGAATCGCGATCATTTGTTTCTATGGAGAAATCAGCCATTTCGAGGCGACGGCTGTCACTCCACTGGTTGGAAATACGCCGTAATACCTGTTCCCTTGAGACATTGTCACGAGCCATTACACGTTCAATCCTTATTTCCTCAGGAGCGTGAACCACCAGAACATGATCGATAATCGGGAGCAGCAAGGGCTTTTCCAGCAAAATTGCCGACTCCATCAGTACGATGTCGCTCTGTTGCATCTCTTTCCATTTAAGAAAATCAGTCGCTACTGCAGGATGTACAACAGCCTCCACCTCGGCGAGCATCTGAGGATCCGAAAAAATCTTGGCTGCAAGCGCAGCACGTTGGAGTACGCCATCCTTTACAACATCTCCTCCGGCTATGGCATTTATGCGCTCCAGCAACACATAGTCAGTATCATAAAGGCGTTTTGTATTGGAGTCAGCGTCATAAGAGGGAATGCCCAGGGCATTGAAAACCCTCACTACGTAAGATTTTCCGCTGCCTATACCACCGGTACACAATATGACGCTGCTATTTTTCATCTGTCATGTGTGATTACTGCTTCAATCATCGGGGGGTCTAGCGAATATGAGTAAATCTCCGCGTCTCCTCTTTCAAGCCGTGGAATTACCTTTGAACTCCTCTGATGTATGAAAGTATTATAATCCAGCGTGAGTGAAATATCGTCAAATATATCATCATTCTTCGCCGTAAAGGGTATTCTTGCAGTAAACCTCACTCTTGAAGGAATCAAAACCATAGAATAACGCGAAGGAAGATTTTTGACATCGACACTCATCCAACCGGAAACTTCGACATATCTGTCCACCCTGATGAAATACCGGATCTCTTCACTATCTATCCGAACACCTCGGATGGTTTCCAGCCCGGTAACTCCCTGAATGGACTTGTCCACATTGGTCAAATTGACCGGAAGTGTGTTGACCGAACGGATGTTGACAATATCCTCCGTATTGCCATAAACCAATACCGAATCGGGAGAAATGACAATATCACCCACATTGGTGTACTGCTTCTTGTAAATAACTGAAATGAGTGGGTTAACAGGAACCTTGCGGTGTGATTGTTCAGGAAATGTGAAGGTGAGTGTACCCGTCTCGATAAAGTCAATGTTTATCTCACCTGAAAGAGCAGCCGAAAGTTTGTCTTTCAACTCATTCGCCGTGAGCGAGAATCTGTCCGAAGACTCCTCTATGGGAGTAAAGAAGTCGGGAGGGATCTCCAGTGTTACCTGGGGTACTGATCCGCGGCGATTATTACGTATGATATAAAAACCGGTAGCCCTTCCTCTTACAAGAAGAATCTCGTCGGCTACCGCTTCGGGCTGATGTCCCGTAATATTGGTAACTGCCTTTACCTGAAAACGCAGGTAGGCGGAATAATCGTTGGAAAGGTTATGGACAAGCCAGATAAAAAAAGCCAGCAGGAGAGAGAGTATCAGCGATACCCAATCTCTCCCCTTTCTCTTTTTAAAATCTTTTTTGTCACGACCTGACATGGTAGAATTGTTACTTTACGTCCGAAGGGTCTTTTACCAGGGAGGCCTTATCCACAAATATCTTCACGTCCTTATCTATCTCGATGAGGATTTTGTTTTCTTTAACCTCGTCTACCGTGCCGTAAATGCCGCCGATAGTAATTACTTTGTCACCTCTCTTGAGATTGTTACGAAACTCGTCGAGTTCTTTCTGTTTTTTCTTCTGCGGACGAATCATGAAAAGCCACATAACCACGAAAATGAGTGCGAGCACTATCAGCATCGAGTAACCGCCTCCGGCTTTGGGAGCAGCGGCATCGGCCTGTAAAAGGAAAAATGTCAAAATGTTCATATAAAAATGTGTTTAATTAATTATTTCTTCTGTTCACTGCCCTCATGTAGTCCCCTGCCCTTCTTGACAATCTCTCCCTCATTGATTTTTTTGAGGATTATTGTGTCAAGAATGCCATTGACAAAAATACGGCTGTTGGGAGTACCAAAATATTTGGAAATCTCCACGTATTCGTTGATGGTCACCTTTACGGGGATCGTCTCAAAGACCACAGCCTCGGTGATACCCATAATGATGATGACCCTGTCGGTAGAGACCAGGCGGTCGACATCCCAGTTGACTATATTCTCTCCAATGAGTGCGGAATATTCCCGGTAGCGCAGGAAGGACTCTTGAAGCAGTGTCAGTGCATACTGTATATCCTCTTCCTTCTGTACCGGAGATACATTTCTGCGTGTGGAACGCATAGTGCCTATATTGCGAATTATCTCGTCAAGTACGAACGTGATGTCGTCCAACCAGTATATGGAACGTTCCTCTATGATTCCTGCAAGTTCCTCGTTATCTTCAAACTCATTGGAAAATATATCTATGAAGAGGTCGCAGTCGCGCTCAAAAGAGTTCTCTGTCGAAGCCATATACTTCTTATAATAATCGCTGGCAGTTATCGACCTGAAAATTCTTTTGACAACATAATCATAATCTACCCACACAAGACCCCGTTTCTGACAGAACTTGGTCATCTCTTCGTTCTGTGAGAGCAACTCCACAAAGGAGTTGTTCACAAACCTGTAATTGGGATTTGCCTCCTCAGGTGTAGCCTTGTATTTTCTCTTACCTACTTCTATCCTCTCCCTGGCAACATTTACAAGCGGCTTGCATATACTGAGCAAAAACCAATAGAGCTCCTGAGTCTTTTCACAGGAAAACTGCAATTCTTTTTTCATCTTGTCGATAGAGGGAGACTCCTGAGCCATATTCGAAAAAAGAACTTTAAACGCTTTTACACGGAGCAATCTTCTGGTCAGCATTCTTATATTTCTTAAATATTTTGCAAATATAACCTTTACTATCAAAATAAAAATTTATCTTTGCGAAAGAATTTTAAAAAAAATGATATGTACTACGAAGATTTTGACAATGCAGGACAGATGGGCCGCCCGGGTGACGATGTTTATTCCAAACCCGTAAGAGCCGGAAAAAGGACATATTTCTTTGATGTCAAGACCACAAAAGGTAATGACTATTATCTTACTATCACTGAAAGTAAAAGAAGGGTAGAAAAAGACGGAAGGTTTGTATATGACAAACACAAGATTTTCCTATACAAGGAAGACTTCGATAAATTCTCCGAAGGTCTGCAGGAAGTTGTAGAGTTTATCAAAACAAAATGCCCCGTAGTTGAGACTCAGCGCGATGAACGCAGAGAGGAGCCCGACAAAGAAGAGCCTGCCGCTCCTGCTTCTTTTACTGATGTGAATTTCGACGAATTATAGAAATTTCGACCCATTATATTCAAGCCGGTCTTTGTGCCGGCTTGTTTTTTCACTTGTAGTTAACTAGTTTTGAAAATTAATAACACCGGATGAACAAACTCGCAAAATATATAATCATATCAGTGACCATTGCATTGGTCGGATTTCTCGTATGGTATTTTAGCGAGATAGTCTGGTATCTGCTGATTTCCGCTGTTATATTCCTCATAGGCAAGCCTCTAGCTACACTGCTGACCTCCTTTTCCATCAAAAAGTTCCGCATTCCAAACTGGTTGGCTTCAGCAATCACTCTGCTAACCATTTTCTCTGCCATAGGACTCGTATTATTCTTCCTAACCCCAATCATCATAAGGATTGTCAGCAATATCGGCCAGGTGGACTTTGACAGAGTACTGGCCAATATCTCCGAACCCTTCACAAAACTCAATTACCGGTTGACCACTCTATTCCCATCGCTTGGAGAGGATTACCGTGTGGAGGCCTATATTCTCGAACAGATAAAAGAGAGCACCAGCATAACTTTCTTTACCCGTGCCTTTTCCTCAATCGCCTCGTTTACGGTGGATCTGGCGATTGGCATCTTCTCGGTGGTCTTTATCTCCTTCTTTTTCCTGCAGGAGCGCAACCTTATGGGGAATATGCTGAATGCAATCGTTCCCGATAAATATGAGGCCAACATGAAGCGAGCGCTCTCATCGGCAGAAAACCTTTTAAGACGCTATTTTACCGGTATTTTCATCGAATCAATTCTGATAACCATTCTCAATACCGTTGGTCTCTACTTTATAGTCGGATTTGACTTCGACCTTGCAGTGATGGTGGCATTCGCATCGGGGGTGCTCAATGTAATCCCATATGTCGGTCCGCTTACCGGTGAATTGCTGGGAGTTATGGCAGGAATTATCACGCATTACAGTACGCCTGATGCAGGCCCTGTATTGCCCTTTTTGTTATTGATATTCGGAGTAATGCTCACCACCCAACTGATTGACAACTACCTTTTCCAGCCTTTCATCTATTCAAGTACCGTCAAGGCGCATCCGCTGGAGATTTTCATAGTTATACTGATTGCAGGTTATGTGGGCGGAGTCATCGGTATGCTGATTGCAATCCCCGCATATACCGTATTGAGAGTATTTGCCGGAGAATTTCTCTCCCATTTCAAAATAGTCCAACGCCTCACAAAAAGTCTCAAGGGTGCCGGTGATGAAACCCCGGTGGAGACGAATTGATTGCTGCTCTTTAAGTCGAGTGCATAATTTATAGGAATGGAGAAGCAAATCCATAATGAAACAATCTTTCAAGTCTGCCGATGAATGATTTGAAAACATTGACAAATGCCATACGTACCGGATCGGAAGTTGCCTTTGAAGCATTCTTTCGCGCCGAGTTCTCCAATGTGGCATTCTTTGTGAACCGGTATATTCACGACAGTTGCCAGGCCGAGGATATAGCGCAAGAGGCATTCCTTACTTTGTGGAAGCATAGGGATAATCTGGACACCGAGCGCAATCTCCGTAACTATGTACTGACCATCGCACGAAACCGGGCATTGAACTGGTTGCGAGATGTAATTGCAAGGCAGGGCGGCACTTTGGAAGCACACGAAGCACTAATTCATAGTCGCATCTTGCAGGATCCCGAGGTGGATCAGCGTATTGATGCATTGGAAACTGAGCAGATGCTTGCTCGCGTATTCAACTCTCTGCCGGAGAAAGCACGAGAAATGTTCAGGTTGAACCGTGAAGAAGGAATGACTTATACTGAAATTGCAGCAAAACATGGTGTCAGCACCAAGGTAGTTGAATACAACATAGTGCTTGCATTGAAGGCTTTTCGGAAGGCGCTCCCCGATCCGGATTTTTGACGGGCATTTTGAGGGGATTAGTAAAATAGTGGGTATTTATTATGTGAAAGATAAATAAACAAATATGACAGACGAACAAATTATAAGGTATATTAAAGGAGAATTGGACGAATCAGAGCGTGCAGAAGTTGTCTCTTGGATTAAATCTGAAGATTGCAATTTCCGTCATTTCTCCAGATTACAGCTAGCTGAGACATTCGGAGAAATGGAGCACGAAGCCTTGTCTGAAGAAGAAGCCAAGGAAAGGTTAGCCGCGACAGGTTGGCCAGACACAGCCAATCAAAAATGGAAAAAGAAGTCGGGATGGCTATCTATTATTACCCGCATTGCCGCTATTCTGCTCATCCCTTTGACAGTAGTTGGTGTGTGGACAATATCGCGTAAGAATGGACACATCAAATATCTTACTGAATCAACTAACGCCGAACGCATCATTCCTATTCAGGATGCAGCTTCTTCTACTTATATAGTCCATCCGGGTGTGCAGGGAGATGTTATCCTACCCGATGGCAGCCGTGTCAGACTCAATAGTGCCAGCACTCTAAAGTGCCCTGATCGCTTTGATGAACAAGCTCGTGTCGTTGAACTTTCCGGAGAGGGTTTTTTCGAAGTAGAGGGAAACCCTGACTGGCCTATGTATGTCAAGACATCCAAGGGATTAACCGTCAAGGTTACGGGAACACGCTTCAACGTAAGTTCCTACGAGAATGACCCGGCTTTGAAACTTACTTTGGTGGAAGGTTCTGTAACGGTGATTCACGAAGCTACAGATAGGCAATACAAAGTCCTGCCCAATGAAGAGATGGTGTTTTATGACGGAAGGCCAACCCTCCCGCATAAACAAGAAGTAGATGTCCTTCCTGCAATTATTTGGAAAGATGGTATTCTTCTTTTTGAGAACACTCAGATGCCCGAGGTCATCAAGAAGTTGGAACGTTGGTATTGTGTTGACATTATACCGCAGGATCCTGCGATTATGGAGATGCGTTTCACAGCCTCTTTCGAATCAGAATCTCTGACACGAGTACTCCAATTGCTCAAAATCACCTCAAAGATTGATTACCGAATTGAGGGAAAGCAGGTATTCTTGACACGCTAAAATATTATCGGTTTGAATGAGGGTAACCCATATGCACATGTGTATATGGGTTATAAATAATCTCTAAATTATGATGAACAAACCTAAAAAATTGACAGCATGTTTTCTTCAGAAAAGCATGTATTCAGCCATATTGCTGCTGCTGTTGCTGTTGCCAACGATAGCCAAGGCACAGGATATTAGGCTGAACTATCAAAACACTCCGCTGATTACGGTAATCAACGAAATCCATAATCAGTCAGGGTACAAATTCGTTTACAACAACTCGCTTATTGATATACAACAGCGAGTATCTGTCCAGTCGGAAGGCGAAAACATTGAAATCGTCCTTAGTAAGACCTTTGCAGGTACGGGAATCGTCTGGGAAATTATTGACAAACAAATCGCGCTATCTCCTGCTATCAGTACCACTGTTCAACAGAATGATAGGGCTTTGATTGTCCGGGGCAGGATCACAGACCAAGATGGTGAACCACTGGTAGGGGCTGCCGTACAGAACTTGTCCGACAAAACCTATGCAACTACGGACTTTGATGGAAATTACGCTATCGAAATCAGAAATCCTGCCACTGCTATATTGGAAATAAGTTCGTTTAGTATGCAAACTGTGACTGAACGATTGAACGGCCGTGCGCGACTCGATGTCCAAATGAACTTTGACCGCGTACTGCTTGACGAAGTGGTAGTCACCGGTTATCAAACGCTATCTAAAGAAAGGGCTACCGGTTCGTATGATATAGTAGCAAAAACGCAGCTCGGTAAGGCTTCCAGCAATATAGCCACCCGTCTAGTAGGGGCTGCTCCCGGTATCGCCTACACAACCGACATCTATGGTAACCCAAGATTCTCAATCCGTGGAACCTCCACATTCTCCAGCAATGCTACTCCTTTGGTTGTTGTGGATGGCTTTGCTGTCTCCTCCTCCTTATCGGATCTAAATCCGAACGATGTAGAAAGTGTAACCATCCTAAAAGATGCCGCAGCAGCTTCCATTTGGGGTGCCCGCTCAGCTAACGGTGTAATCGTTATTACCACAAAGAATGCTCAAAAAGCACCGGAAGGAAGGGCAAGTGTGACCGTTGATTACTCGGGATTTTATAAGATATCCCCGAAACTGAATCTAGAGTATACGCTATCACGAGCATCCTCTAATGATGTAATTGATTATGAAGTAAACAACTTCAATCGTTGGGACGCACCACTATGGTACCCTGCAGAATCATCTTATTCCGGAGGAAAGAGCGTGGTTTACGACCTATTGAATGAGGCACGTTTGGGCCATATATCTCAGTCAGAGGCATTATCTATTATTGATACTTACCGTAAATTGGATAATAGCTCTCAACTTCGGAAATATTTTCTTCAAAATGCCTCCACATTCCAACAGAACGCAAATATCTCAATTGCGACAGCTCGAAGTCAGACCAATCTCTCACTGCTATATGAAGATCAAGAAAAAATTTACAAGCGGAACATGGACAAAAAATACATGGTCAGTTTCCGCAATAGGACCACTCTTTTCAAATGGCTGGACTTGCACGTAAATGGAACTTACAACTACACAAAATCTAACAATAGCAATTCTGGTCTTCCTGGGCTCTCGCCTTATGAAATGTTGGTAGACAGTAACGGTGACTATATTAGGTATAGTGGTGGCATTTCACTTAATTACCTTAAGCGCCATGTACCTACAGAGAACTTCCCTTATTCGGATTGGACAATGAATCCGGTTGAAGATCTGTACGGCCGTGAACTTACTTCATCTAACACATTGGCACGCTTACAGACAGGTCTGACTTTCAAGATTATTGAAGGCCTATCACTTGATGCTAAGGCTCAATATGAAATGATACAGGGCAGGACACACAACTATTACACCGAACAGACATATTTGGTCCGTAGCACGGTAAATACAGCTTCCAGCTGGGACAAAAAAACAAATAAGGTCACGTTTAATCTGCCTACCGGCGGGTTCCTTGACCAAAGCACATACCTTATGGATGTGCTGACACTCCGTGGCCAAATCAACTTCAACCGCTCCTTTGCCGGTAAGCATGACGTTGCCGCCATTGCAGGTTTTGAAACCATTGACAATATTTATCAGAGCTTTGGACATCCCCGTACTTATGGGTATGATGACAAATCTCTTTCTGTAGGAACCTTCCCCAACGGCGTGGGTGGAAGCGGAACTCGCAGGATAGATAACTGGCAAGGTTCATCGCAGACGTTCGCCTATACTAACTCTTTCTCTTATACGACAGATCGCTATTTCTCTGCGTTTGCCAATGCCTCTTATACATACAACAGAAAATATACGCTTTCAGGCAGTTTCCGTACAGATGCATCCAACCTCATCACTGACGATCCAAAATATCGATATGCTCCATTTTGGTCTGTCGGCGGTAGCTGGCAACTTGGTAAAGAGGACTTTATGCAAGATATAACATGGCTGGATCTACTGACAGTCCGCGCCACGTTCGGTTACAACGGTAATGTTGATAAGAGTACGACTTTTAAGCCATTGATTAATCCAAGTGCAAACCCTAGCGTACTGACTAATGAGTATACGGCAACAATGGCCAGTTATGGCAACCCTACTCTGCGTTGGGAGCGTACCAGAACTTTCGACATCGGAGTAGACTTCTCTGCCCTCAACAACCGTCTAAACGGAAAAATTGATATCTACCAGAAACATTCACTAGACTTGATCGCCTCCGTGTCTCTACCGGCAGTGCAAGGAACCTCTTCAATGAAGATGAATAGTGGTGAAATTGACAACTTTGGCATCGAATTCGAGATCGGCTCTACGATTCCTGTAAACAGAGATATCGTATGGGAAGGCTCCTTGATGTTCGCATGGAACCGGAACAGGATCACTTCGCTGGATTATTATCCATCTTACGCGTATCAGCTTGTGTATAGTGGCGGCTCCTATGCGTGGATGGAAGGTTATGACATGAACACCATGTGGAGCTATAAATATGGCGGTATAATAAACCAAGGAACTGAATCGGCACCAGACTGGCAGCCTACGCTTATTGGCAAGGATGGGGTTCAACAAACCTTCGCTAGATGGCCATCCGGGGATGCAATGAACATCTCTTACGACATGGGTACAACTGTTGCACCTGTCAATATCGCTTTTTCTACTTCATTGAAAGTCTATGACTTTGACATCTCTTTGATACTCACAGGCAAGTTTGGTCATGTTTTCCGTCGCGAGTCTTTCAACTATCCCGGACTCACCGGACGTGCAATACCAAATGCCAAATACAGCGAAATCATAGATTGCAACCCTGATGAGCGAATACATCTTCCTTTGAAAGATAATGAGACCCGCCTCTACTTCTGGGATCGTTTCTGGGGCTATGTCTCTTACCTTACGGAGAATGCTTCATTCATCAGGATTCAGGAAATCGATCTTGCCTACAACTTGCCTAAATCTGCAACTTCATGGCTGGGTATAAATAGCCTAAAAGTATTCTTCCAAGCCAATAATCCGCTGAACATTTATTTCAATAAATGGCATGAAGATCCGGAGTTTAAACGCGGAAGCGCACCACTCCAGTCCGCATATATGTTCGGCATAAAATGTAATTTCTAAAACGAATACGACTATGAAACTGAATCAATATAAAATAGTGTTTATCTGCCTCGCTTTCCTTTGCTTGAACGGTTGCACCTTAATTGACGATTTTTTAGAGGTAGATCCATCCAAGAGTACCCGAAAAACCATCCAGACTGCAGAGCAGCTTGACATGGTCCTCGCCCGTTATGCCGGCTTCTATCAGGAAAACCCGGACATTATGTTGGCTAGTGATGATTATGATATACGCACAGACATCAATGATGCTATGAGTAGCGGTTATAGTATATATCAACCGGTGTATGGTCTGTGGAACGATAAGAACAATGTGGATACACGTTACCATACTTGGGGAAAAGAATATGGGAAAGCCTACTACGCCAACCTAGTAATCAACAATATCGACGACGTGGAAGGAGATGAATCATTCAAAGCCAACCTGAAAGCGGAGGCTCATTTCTTACGAGCTTACTGTTATTTTCAGATTGCTTTGGCTCACTCACTTTATTATACGGGATCTAATGGTGACGAACTGGGCATTACGCTTAAGCAGAGCACCTCTTTTGAAGAATCTGTAGCCCGCGCAACACTTAAGGAAACCTGGGATTTCATTGAGGCTGACCTGCAGGAAGGACTAAAAGTAACCAAATCATTTAAGAATAGTGAGGGTCGCAACCAAAACTGGCGTGCTACTACAGCCTCAGTTAAGGCATTCGCTGCCCGTTACTACCTTTATCGTGCTGATTATGACAAGGCACGGAAGTATGCTGAAGAAGTGCTCAGGGAATACAATGTCTTAAAAAACTATAATGATCCTGCAGAAATGTCCAGACACAGCTACGTCGATATGTATACCATCAATCAAGGCACATCTGAACAGGAGGTAGTTACGGTTCATTATCCATATACTTATCCTCAGATGTCCAGTGACGCTACTCGTGTACTTTTTGCCGAATGGAGCGAGATGCTTTACATGCGTGCCTGCTATTATGGCTCATGGTGGTACATTCCAAGCAAGGATCTTCTAGATACATATCGCACCGATGTGCCTGGAGAAGACCCTAATAATGACCTACGATATTATTACTATGTGCTACCTGATTTCGGACTTCGCTATTGCGAAAAGACGACTAGGGGACGTCAGCCAGGCTACTGTCAATTCTTCTTTGACACAGTCATATCGGGTCCTACAACAGCTGAAATGAATCTGATTATAGCAGAATGTGCTGCCCGAAACGGCAATATAGCAGATGCTATGAAGTATGTGAATAATGTGCGTCGCAATCGTATCGTATCAGCAGTATATGTTGACCTTACAGCTTCTTCGCAAGCTGATGCACTCAAAAAGGTACTGCAAGAGCGACGCCGGGAGATGGCCTTCACTATGCGCTGGTATGACCTGAAACGCCTCAATGCTAATGACCCTGCCAATCAAGTGACAGTAACACGTACATTTTATCCCTATAACGAAACCACGATCCAGACTGGCGAAACTCCTAAATCCTATGTACTCGCACCCAATTCCCGTCATTATGCATTACCGATCAGCGAAGACGAGATCAACAAATCGAAGGGTGTCATCCAACAGAACACCTACTAAACAGCAATATTATGAGAAAGTATCTTATATTGTTTCTAACCGTTATTACGATTGTCTCCTGCTCCCAGAGAGGACAACTAAATTCGGAGGGATTGGCTGATCTCAAAGTGCTTTACGTGGGAGGCCAACCCGACGTTGAAACAATGGGTGGTAGAACTCATAGTGCTGAAGAAAGTGAAAATTCGATTCTAGAACGTATGGCTTCTTTCGAAACATTTCTAAAATCGAAATTTACGGTAGTTGAAGTGATTCGCGGTAAGAATTATGCGCCGGAAATGTCAGATACCTTTGATGTGACTATCTTTGACGGCCATATCCCTGTGATAGAACAGGCGTTTCGTGGTTACGACATAAATGGGAATCAAGTTTACAACAGGGCAAGGATGCTTCCGTATGATTTCAACCGCGCAGCAATTACTATCGCTTCGATGAGCGAGGTAATAACACGAGCAATCGGATCTAAGAATGACTGGTATTGTCTCTGTCTGGATGCCGATGCCCACAATTGGGTGGAGGATCATCCCATATTTCACGGCCCCTTCACGGTATCGATGACAACAAGAATGGAGCCTACACCTGATGACGCATTTTATTACACCTATTTTACCGGTAACCTGCCTGATTCCACTAAGATGTGGCGTGTCCAGCAAAAGGGTTATATGGATGACCGTAGCACCCCCATCGGGATGGTCGCCCGCCCCTGGGGATACGTAGAAAATGAGGATTCAGAATACATCTCAAGCGGTGTCTGTGCCAAGTCTATTGACGCTGTGGCGATCGGAAGGCATGGAAATTTTCTCCATTGGGGATTTGCTGCAGCTCCCAACAATATGACCGAGGAGGCGAAACAGGTCTTCGCCAACGCTGTAGTTTATATTTCCAACTTTAATGGGGAAAAGATGCTCGTACGCAAACACAATGATCGGATTGCAACCCGCGAGTACATCAAGGAATGTAAATATCTGGCTACGATGCCACCATACGAAGAACGAGTGACATGGACATTAGAAGCCAATGAGGAGGGTCTGAAGATGCAAGCTTCTGCTCGTGAAAAGCAACGTAAAGGCCACCAGCTAAACCAGACGGAACAATATTATCTGAATTTTGTACCGCAGACTCCTATGACGCTTGAGGAGTACCTAAAACGCTATTTGAAGGAGGCTTTTACTGCGTGCGGAAGTGATTTGGAGAAATATCTACCTTATTACGATGAGAACCTGCCTTATTTTTATGGTGGTGAAGGATCTTACGTATTATCAATAGATGAAGATTGCAAGGCTTGGGGGATTGATAATCACGATGTCAAATTGTTGGATATGGCTATATCCTGCTTAGAAAAAGGGGATGATATTGAACGTGCAAAACGCATTCTTGACCGCTACACATTGTGCGATTTTGAGACAGCAAAGGAATGGCGCGCCTGGTACAAAAAGTATCGTAAGAAAATGTTTTTCACAGAGTCAGGCGGGTGGGTATTCATGATCTCCGGTCCTTCCTCATTACCTGGAAATGATGCTTATGCACGTATCCGACGCAATGCTGAGGCTGAGCGGCAGCAGGAAGAACAGACTTCTTTTCTATCCACCCCCACCTATGAGGATCCTGTCAGTATAGCTGCAAAATGGGTGTCTGAGAACAAAGGAGGCTACATTGAACTTTCCTTTTCGCTTTATCAAGGCTTCCGCCTATATAAGGAAGTTTCTTCTAAGGATCCATTTACTCCCCTCTCTGTGGAGACTTCTGCGCCTGCAGGTATCTTTATCGGAGAACTGATTACTCCACCTTCTCGTCCCTTAGGTAATAGAGGCAACAGTGTGTATGAGAATGATTTTACCATTTCCATTCCAGTCGATGGCGGTATATCCGGTCCTGTAACCTGCACCATATCGTGGCAGAGTTGCGATGATAAGATATGCCTTCCTCCACAGAAGCGGGAATTCAAGGTAATGGTACGACAATAGAAACGAACAAATGAAAAAGGGCCGGAAAAAACCGGCTCTTCTTCATTATTTTGTATTGATTATCTTGTCGACTTCCAGATAAAATTCTTCGCTCTCTCCGCTGTCACGGTAAACGATGGCACCATTTGGATCAATCAATATTTTGGTTGGGAAGCCCTGGACATTAAATTTCGCAACATAATCGGTGTTTCCTTGCATTTGTAAGAGATTAGTCCACTCCATCTGATGTTTTTCCATGCAGGAGATAACTTTCTCTATTTCTTTATCATTCGCAATACCGATCAGAGTAAGTTTGTCGGCATTTGCTTTCTGGAACTCTCGCATCGCTGGCATTCCGGAAAGGCAAGCACTGCACCACGTTCCCCAGAAATCTATGATTACATATTTGCCTCGAAGCTCCTGGAGATTGAAGGGATTTCCGTGTACATCTATTCCTTCAATTATCGGACATGGAGCACCAACAGCGGCCAATCTGGCACCCTCAACCCTATCTGAGACACTTATGTAAAAATAATTTTCGTAGTACTTGGGATCCACTTTTGCCAAAAGCGGCTCAAGATCCGCCGGCTCTATCTGCGAACGAACAAGCATATCTTCCATCAACCACAGTGCTGCGATGGATGAAGGATTATTTTCGATTAACTCCCTGCGAAGCCGGTCACTCTGAATTTCCAGTGAATCTGATTCATTAATAAGTTTATTTCGTTCTGTTTCAGTGAGAGAAGTATCAATAGCCATCTGTACAGCGATATCTCCGATTCGGCTCTGTATAGGCATATATTTGCTTGTAAACTCGGAAAATAATCTATTTTCCTTATCTCCGGTT
>MTKW01004987.1_pt1 | contig 21226 bp, 17 predicted proteins | sample 1042761 | NCBI WGS metagenome assembly MTKW01 (sample SAMN06205366, study PRJNA360243) | anaerobic digester metagenome | biome: Wastewater treatment plant; feature: Anaerobic digester sludge; material: sludge; isolation source: anaerobic digester fed with sludge from wastewater treatment plant ... | reverse complement strand
CGCTCAAACTATGTGAGGCATGAGCCAGCGTTCGCGCTCAATTTGACATGAGGCACTACGAGCTATTTTTTGCGTCCCATGCGTGCTTTGGCACTGTTCGCAAAGATCGTGTTTAAGATGAACTCCCCCTGCCTTCTGGCTGCGTAGATGTTGTAGGTTCGCATACCAGATTTCACCTTGATCCGGCGCCAGAAACGTCGGTAGCTGACAGCCGACACGGCATGGTACATGACGGCGTCGCGGCCACTCACATGATCGAGCAGTGACATCTGATCGGCTGCCGGATCTCCCTTCATCTGCCCTGCCATGATCGCCAGCTTCTTTTGCACGTCGTATTTCGACACGCGATCCGCCACGCGATAGATGCGAATACCGTCTTCATCCATCTGATAGAGCATGAGCGTCGACCCGATCTCGAGTTTGCGCAGGATGATGCTGAGGATCAGGATCAGGACGGAGATGATCAGAGCGTAGAAAAGAAAGGTATGAATAAACCCGAGCAGGCGGCCACCCGGATACTCCCGGTTGCGGCCAAAGACGAGAAGCAGTGCGAGCAGGAGACTGAATAACAGGCCGCCTTTCAAAAAGAGAAAGAGCCGTTTCGGATTATTCAGTATCGTCAATTCATAGACCCAACGGTACTTGCCGTCGACGCCCACGGGAATCGGAAGTTTTTCAGTTTTCGTCATATCGCATTCCTCCTCCGGTTGCTTCCGGTCGGTGCTTTTTTCTCACACCTTCTAACTTGTCGCTTCTTCCGACATCTGAATCCGTTCCGGATCGCCTTTCGGCAAAAGCCAGGTCAGACCGAAGCCGATCAAAAAGAGCGGCAAAATGCCGAGGATCGTCAGTCTCGGTTGTTTCGTCAGATCCGAGATGGCGGCCATAATCGCCGGTCCCATGATCGCCGCGAACTTGCCGAAGATATTGTAAAAGCCAAAAAACTCATTCGACTTCTCCTTCGGGATCATGCGGGCGAAATAACTTCGCGACAACGCCTGAATGCCGCCCTGGGCAAACGCGATCATGATGCCCAGGATAAACACATGCACGATCGAGTTCATGAAATAGGCGAACGAGACGCTGACGATATAGATCACGATGGCGACCCGGATCATGAAAAGCGTACCGAATCGCGTCGCCAGTTTGCCGAACAAAAGCGCAAACGGAAAGGCGACGACCTGAATCACGAGCAAGATGCCGAGTAGCAAGAACACGTCGAGTGAATCCTTGCCGAGCACCGAACGGGCATACGGTACGACCATTTTTATGATCGTGTCGACGCCGTCGATGTAAAAGAAATAGGCGAGCAAGAATAAGAAGACGTTTTTCAGTTTCCGGATATCGCGAAATGTCTGCGCGAGACGCCTGAAGCTGCCGAGCACAGGATTGGCCACCGGTTCGATGTAAAAACGTTGTTTCACATTGCGCAAAAGCGGCACTGTGAAAAGGGCCCACCAGAGCGCCGTGATCGCAAACGAGATCTGATAGCCGATCAGTTGGTCCATGCCGGAAAAATAGATCACGCCGAGGCAGATACCGAACGGAATGATACTCGCGATGTAGCCGTAGGCGAATCCTTTCGCTGACACCTGATCCATCCGCTCGTCACTTGTCACGTCGGTTAAAAACGCATCATAGAAGATGTTGGACCCGGCATAACCGATGGTGCTGATCACATAAATCCAAGCCAGCGTGACCCAATCGCCTTTCGGCACAAAAGCGAGTGCCACGGTCATCACCATGCCGAGCAGAGCGAAGAAGGCGAAAAAACGCTTCTTCTTATCCTTATAATCGGCGAACGTGCCGAGAATCGGACTGATGACCGCGACGATGATCGAGGCCAGCGAGCTGTAATAGCCGAGAATCATGTCATTGCCGGAATACATGCCGAGCACGATCGGAAACAGCGCCGTCGTGATCGCCATGCTGTACGCCGACTCACCGCAGTCGTAAAGTATCCAGCTTCTCTCCCGTTTCCTCTCGGCTTTCAACGCCACTGCATCGGTGTCGCTCACAGATTGAACTCCTTTTTAGCCAGGGCGAAGACCTCGACCGCTCGATCGAGTTCTTCTCTCGTATGGGCTGCAGAAATCTGGGTACGGATTCTGGCCAGTCCCTCCGGCACGACCGGATACTTGAAGGCGATGACATAGATGCCGTGTTTAAACATGAAGTCGGCGACGTCGATCGCTTTCTTCGCATCGTAGACCATGACCGGCACGATCGCGTGTTCACCGGGAATCAGGTCCAGGCCGACTGCCGTCATCTTCTGTCTGAAATAGTCGGCGTTGTTTTTCACTTTGTCGACGAGACTCGTGTCGGCTTCGAGCATCGAAAGCACTTTCAGCGTCGCACCGCAGATCGCCGGCGCCAGCGTGTTCGAAAACAGATACGGACGGCTCTTTTGTCTCAGCCAATCGACGATATCCTGGCTTGCGGCGGTGAAACCGCCCGACGCACCGCCGAGCGCTTTGCCGAAGGTCGAGGTCAAAATATCGATCTTCCCCATCACGCCGCAGAGTTCGTGTGTACCGCGTCCCGTCTTTCCGACAAAACCTGAGGCATGACTGTCGTCGACCATGACGAGTGCGTTATACGCTTCGGCCAGTTCCACGATGCGGGCCAGATCGGCGATGATGCCATCCATTGAAAACACGCCGTCGGTTACGATCAGGCGTAGATTCGCGCCTTTTTCATCGGCTTCTTTTAGACAGCGCTCGAGATCTTCCATGTCGTTATTTTTATAACGGTAGCGCGAGGCCTTCGACAGGCGGACGCCGTCGATGATACTCGCATGATTTAATGCGTCGGAGATGATCGCGTCGCCTTCTTCGAGCAGCGTTTCAAAAAGACCGCCGTTTGCGTCAAAACAAGACGAATAGAGGATCGCGTCGTCGAAGCCGAAAAAATCGGCGACTTTACGCTCCAGATCCTTATGGATCTGCTGCGTGCCGCAGATGAAGCGCACCGATGAGAGACCGAAACCGTTCGTATCGAGCGTCTGCTTCGCCGCTTCGACGAGCCTTGGATCGTTGCTTAAACCGAGATAGTTGTTCGCACACATATTGATCAGGCCGCTGTCTTTCGTCGTATCGATCGACGTGCCCTGAGGCGTCGTCAAGATCCGCTCTTCGGCATACGTACCGGCCTTTTTAATCTCATCTAATCTGTCTTTAAAACGTGTCGTTTTCATGCGTGTTTTTCCTCCCCGTCTCGCGCCGTCGTCCAATCCAGAATCACTTTACCGGACGTATTCGACATCATCGCCTCGAAGCCTTTTTCAAAATCTCTGAAATCATAGCGATGCGTAATCAATTTCGAGACATCGAGTCCCGTCTGGATCATCGCCATCATCTTGTACCAGGTCTCGAACATCTCTCTGCCGTAGATACCCTGTATGGTCAGACCGCCGAAGATCATCTTGTTGAAATCCAAGGTCGTGCCCGGCTTTTGGAATCCGAGAAGTGCGAGTTTCCCGCCGCCCTTCATCGTTTTCACCATATCGTTTAGCGCCTGCTGGGCGCCGCTCATCTCGAGTCCGACGTCAAAACCTTCGGTCATATGGAGCTCGGCCATGACTTCGGTCAAATCTTTTTCCTTGGCATTGACCGCCGTCAGATTCGGCACGATCTTTTTGGCGAGTTCGAGCCGGAAATCGATGACGTCCGTCAAGACAACATGTCTCGCCCCGGCAAAGCGCGAGACGGCAGCCGCCATGATACCGATCGGGCCGGCACCCGTGATCAATACGTCTTCGCCGAGCAAGGTGAATTTCAAGGCCGTGTGGACGGCATTGCCGAACGGATCGAAAATCGCCACCAGGTCATCGTCAATACCGTTCATGATCGGCACTACATTCTCCTGCGGTAACGCGAGGTATTCAGCGAATGCGCCGGAACGGTGCACACCGACACCGAGCGTATCTTTACAGAGGTGACGGTCACCGGCACGGCAGTTTCGGCAGACACCGCAGACGAGATGGCCTTCCCCCGAGACCCTCTCACCGACTCTGATGCCTCTGACCATCTCACCGACGGCTTCTACTTCACCGACGTATTCGTGACCGATCGTCAGCGGCGGGTTGATATTCGCTTCGGCCCATTCATCCCAGCGATAAATATGGACGTCGGTGCCACAGATGGATGTTTTCTTGATCCGGATCAACACGTCGTTCGGACCGATCGACGGGATCGGGACGCGCGTCAGCGTCAGCCCTGGCGCAGCTTCTGTTTTTACGAGGGCGTACATCGATTCTTGCATGAAAAGCCTCCTCTTGAAGGGAATGTTCTAGGTCTAACTATTGTAACATGTCGGCGCCTTTATCACGGCCGTATCGGCCGGCAAACCGATCATGTTTCTTATGCTTTTTCAGTCACGTTCTGAGGCGGAAGCTCAATCACGAAGGCGCGTTCGCCGATCGTATCGATCACCCGCCGATCGCTCGTCAGATAGAGAATCTGACGCCCCTGATCGACTGATTCACCGCTCAGGACATGGAACGTGTGCTGCAGGCGTTTGGCATCGAGCTGCGACAGTGTCTCATCGAGAAACAAAGGCATCGTACCGATATCCTCGGAGATAACGGTCGAGAGCGCGAGCCGCAAGGAGAGATCGATCTGGTCGACCGTCGCACCGGAAAACGCCGCTTCTTCTCTCAACATGCCGTCTTCCGACTCCACCTGCACGTCGAACTGACGGCTGATATGGACCGAGCGGTAGCGGTTATCCGTCATCGCGGCCAGATAGGCCGATGCCAGATCGTTTAAGCGCGGTGCGAGCCGCATATCGATCTCGGTCACGGCGCGCTCGAGCCAGCCGTTCGCTTTATCGATGGCTGAGACCAGCGCGTTCGCCGTATCTCTTTCCTGCTCGATCCGCTGTAACTCGCGCATGATCTCGGTCTCTTCTTCGACAGCCCGTCCAGCCCAGGACAGGGCACTCGACAGTTCGGCCCTTTCGAGACGCAGCGCGTCCCGCTCTGCCGTCAATTCGGCCACCGCCTCCTGATCGAGTGTCAGGCCGCGCTGTTTTTGCACGCGCTCTCTCGCCTGCCGATAATCGTCCGGTTCGATGCCGTGTTCTCTGACGTATGCTTTCGCCGCTTCGACCCTTTGCCAGAACACCTCGGCCGGCTCATCATTCATTAGTTTTCTATACTGATTGGCTCGCGCCATATCGGCCGGCGTCAGCATCTGCTGGCGCAGACGATTTAAGGCAAAGCCGACATCTTCGAGCGGTATTTGGCCGCAGTACGGCGAAAGCTCGCGTTGCAGTTTCGCCGAAGCCGTTTCGAGATCGTATTCCAATTCATGGATCGAGCGCGTCAGTGTATCGTGGGCACGCTTGGCCGCTGAATACTGCTCCGCGACACGCTCTTTTAACGTGACCAATTGGTCGAGTTGACTACTGATTTCCGCCCGTTCGGCGCGAAGTGTGTCGAGCACGGCACGGTGGCTGGCGATCGCCTTTTGTTCACGATTGTATTCGAAGAAAAGATACACACCGGACGCGATGGTCAATAAGACGCCGGCGATCAAAAGCGGCGTGGATATACGGTTAGAGGCACCGACTGCGACGGCGATAACGAGCAAGACAAGGCCGAGTGCCACGCCTCCGATACCGGCGTAAAAGGCTGTCTTTGCCGTCTTTTTCGGTTTCGGCGGCCGTCTCGTTTGAAAATTCTCGACCTGGCGGTTGACTTTGACGACGGCATCACTCAGATCGTCGTAATCAATCGCGAGGCGCGCGATCTCCCCTTGCTTTTCATCCTGCAGGCGACGCATCATCTTTCTTTCGTCGACCTTCTTGATCACAAGTTGGTGCAGATCAGTGAGGTCCGACAAGGTACGTATCGTAATCTCTTCGCCGAGCGGCGTGATTTCAATGCCGTGATGAGACGCTTCATCGATCGTCGCTTCGGCATCGAGCGCGGCGACTTCGGCCGCACGGTATAAAAGATCGAGTGAACGTTCGAGCTCGTCTTGCTGCGTATGCTCAGCCAGTTGCGCATCGATCGCGGTCAAACGGCCATCGAGTTCCGCCAACGCCTGGGCGATTTCAGCCTTTTCCTGGTTGGCAAGCCGCGCCGTCTCCAGAGCATTCAACCGTTCGGTGTAAGCCGCCTCGATCGCCGCCAACTTGCCGTTCTTACCGGTCAGATCGAGCCTGGCCCGTTTTAGATGCTGACCGACGGCATCGGCTCCATGCGGTCCGTCCGTGTCTTCAAAGATGCGACCGGCAAGCTCCGCCGTCGCATCGACCGAAAGCGCTCTCTGACCGGCGAAGATCGTATTTAAGAATTCGGCTTCGCTGATCGCCAGCACAAAGAGACCGGGACGATCCGGATCCGTCAGTTCGACCGGTTCTCCGGTTGAGTCGATATAGAGACGTGTCTCATCCTCTTTTTTCTCAGCCCCGAAACGACGCTCCAGCCGGTAGGTGATCTGTTCGTGCGTAAAACGTATCGAACCGCCCATCGTCTCGGTGTGCCACGGTCGGTATTTTCTCCTCAGATCACGCTCGAGCGATGCATGCTTCCTACTGAAACCGTAGAACATCGCCCGCACAAATGCCATCAAGGTCGATTTACCCGATTCATTATCACCGGCCAGAATATTGAGACCGGACTCAAGCGGAATCTTCAGCATCTCATGCCGGCCGAAGCCACGGATGAACAACTCGTGAATAATCATGGTCGACGCTCCGTGAAGAACCGTTCGAGATCGATCGGACCATCGAAGGCCGAAAGACCGAGATCGAGGGCTAGTTCGTGTTCACGATCGATCGTCAGGGCGCGCTTACTCTGCCGCAAAAACGCGCCTTTCACACTGTGTTCCCGTTCCATCTCCGGGTCGAAAGGCGCGGTCGAGAGATCGCGCAGCTCGACGTACAGATGATCCGGCTCGAGATGCGCCAAAAGCTGATTGATGGACGGGCGGTAATCGCCGTAGTCACCGACCAGGGTGATCCGCCACAGCGCATCTTCCTTTTTCACGTCGAGTTCGGCTGCCGCGAGATCCATATCGGATGCAATATCGGCCGCTGAAAAGCCGGCACCTTTACGTTTAACATCGATCTTGATAAACGGATGCCGATCGAGCGGAATAAAGGTCAACTGAGGACCGACGTCGATCAGTTGGACCTGCGGCGGAAAGGGGACCGCCAGCGTCGACAGATGTTTGCTCAGTGAAACGAGATAGACACCCATCCGTCCCGTCTCATCAAATCCCCTGCCACGCCACGTGCCGGCATAGGCAGCCTGAGGATAAGGCCAACCCGGTTCTTCCTGCAGTCTTTTATGTACGTGGCCGAGAGCAGCGTAGTCGAGGTGCGGAATCGTCAAGAGACGTTTTCTAATCGGGTTATAGTAGGTGATCTGTCCGTCGGAGACGACGTCACCGTGCAGACAGAGCACATTGATCTGCTTGTCATTCAAGGCCGGGCGGAGCTCATCGATCAGGGCGACTTTTTCCGTTTTAGCGGAAAAAGCCCGACCGAAAAAAGCGGCTCTTTTGCCTTTCAGCTCAACCCGCTCCGTCTCGCTGCCGAAGATTATGGTCCGCTCGGGCCAGGAGGTATCATTCCAGACCGAGTCAGGCCAGATCGGATCGTGATTACCCGGTGAGATGAAAACATAGATGCCGGCATCGTCGAGACGATAGAACGCGTCTTGCAAGAGACGCACCGTCTCTTTTTCCGGACGGTCATGCTCGAAGACGTCGCCGGCGAGAATGAGGGCATCGACTTTTTCATTAATACAACAATCGACGAGTCGCGCCATCTGACGCGACTCGTCTTGTTTCAGTGTATATCTGACCGTAGCCGGCAGACCGGCAAACGCATATCCGAGATGCAGATCGGCCGCATGAATCAGGCGGAGCGCATGCTGCAACAAGGAACGCTCCTAGGCCGAGGCGTCTTCGTTCGCTTTGATGTAGCGATCGATCGAAGCGGCGGCGGTCTTTCCGGCACCCATCGCCTGAATGACCGTGGCGGCACCGGTAACGGCGTCACCACCGGCAAAGACACCAGGTTTCGAGGTGGCCATCGTCTCTTCATCGACGATGATACCGCCCCAGAAATGTGTCTCGAGATCAGGCGTCGTGTCACGTAAGAGCGGATTCGGCGACTGCCCGATCGCGATGATCACGGTGTCGACCGGCAACTCTTCTTCGGTGCCTTCGAGCGGTACGGGGCGACGTCTGCCCGATTCGTCCGGTTCGCCCTGTCCCATCTTCTGGATAATAAGTCCCGTCACCCAGCCTTCATCGTTGCCTTGGATCGAGACCGGATTATAGAGGTTTTTGAATTCGATACCCTCTTCACCGGCGTGCGCGACTTCCTCGATTCTCGCCGGCATATCTTCTTTCGCCCGGCGGTAGACGACCGTCACCGTCTTGGCGCCGAGACGCTTGGCCGAACGCGCCGCGTCCATCGCGACGTTACCGCCGCCGATCACGGCCACGTGTTCACCGACGAACACCGGCGTATCGACATGTGGGAATTGATACGCTTTCATCAGGTTGATGCGCGTCAGGAACTCATTCGCCGAGTAGACGGCGTTCAGGTTCTCACCGGGGATATGGAGGAAGGACGGCAGTCCCGCACCGGAGCCGATAAAGATCGCTTCATATCCTTCGGAGAGCAGTTCGTCGAGTGAGTTGACGCGGCCGACGACCATGTTCGTCCGGATATCGACGCCGAGCCTTTTCAGCATGGAGATCTCTTTTTGCACCAGTTTTTTCGGTAAACGGAATTCCGGAATACCGTACATCAAGACGCCGCCGGTGACATGAAGCGCTTCAAAAACGGTCACCTCGTAGCCCATTTTGGCGAGGTCACCGGCACAGGTCAGACCGGCCGGGCCGGAACCGATGATGGCGACTTTATGACCGTTTTTCTCAATATCAAAGGTCTGGTCTTCGGCGTGGTCCATGTGCCAGTCGGCGACGAAGCGCTCGAGGCGCCCGATCGCGACCGGTTGTCCTTTGAATCCCCTGACGCACAGTTCTTCACACTGCACTTCCTGCGGACAGACACGTCCGCAGACGGCCGGCAGGCCGTTCGTATCGGTGATCAGCTCATACGCTTTTTCAAAGTCGCCGAGATACACCTGATTGATGAAATCAGGGATGTTGACCATGACCGGACAGCCTTTGACGCAGGGGCGATGCTTACAGTTCAAGCAGCGGGACGCTTCTTCCATCGCCATTGGCGGTGTATACCCCTGCTCGACTTCGAGGAAGTTCGTCTGGCGTTCAGCCGGATCCTGCGTCGGCATCGGTACCTTTTCAAGACTCATGTTCGGCCGCGGCAGCTTCTTATGTTCTTTCTCACCGGTCAGATTGCAGATCGCTTCAAACTGATCGCGCTCGGCGCGATGGTACATCTTGCCGCGCCGCATCGCCTCTTCGAAATTGACGAGATGACCGTCGAAGTCGGGGCCGTCGACGCAGGCGAACTTCGTCTCGCCATCGACGGAGAGACGACAGCCGCCGCACATACCGGTGCCGTCGATCATGATCGTATTCATCGACACGATAGTCGGAATGTCATACTTCTTCGTCAGTTCGGAGACGACCTTCATCATGATCAGCGGACCGACGGCGATGACCAGATCGTATTGGATGCCTTCGTCGATACGCTGTTGCAGGATGTCGGAGACGAATCCCTTGACGCCGTTCGAGCCGTCATCGGTCGTGACGTACAGATTGTCGGAGCACTCGCGCATCTCGTCTTCCAAAATGACCAGATCCTTATTGCGATAGCCGGCGATAATGTCGACCTTTGCCCCGATCTCATGCAGACGCTTAGCCTGCGGCCAGGCGATCGCTGCACCGAGTCCGCCGCCGATTACGGCGACTTTCTTACCGGCATAATCATCCAATTCCGACGCTTTGCCGAGCGGTCCGACAAAGTCGGCAATCGTATCGCCGACATTCTTTTCGGACAAAAGTCTGGTGCTCTTCCCGACGATCTGCGCGATGATCATGACATTGCCGGTCTCCTTATTCGTTCCGGCGATGGTCAGCGGGATCCGCTCACCGTCTTCGTCGATGCGGAAGATAATAAACTGTCCAGGCTTGGCTTTCGCCGCGATGTGTGGCGCCGCAATCTCCATCATGACGACACTGTCGTTCAAGAATCGTTTACTTGCGACGGTAAAAACAGTGGAACGTAAATCTCTCATATCGCCGATTATAGCCAATTCGCAAGTGAACTGTAAATTGATCAGGACCGTCTTTGGCGGTTCTAACGAAAACATGTGCTGCTGAAATAAAAATTATCGCATGAACATTCAGCATTATGCATAATTGACCTGAAGCGTTTCACAGCATACAATGCGTTAACCACATTTTGAGGAGAACATGCGTATGGATAAGCTGTTGTATCGTATGCCGTCTGCCGTAATAACGGCAACCGTCGACCAAAACGACTGGGCGACGTTGTCGGCTCTGATCTTGTACATGCTGGTGATCATCGGCATCGGTGTCTTCTACCGACAGCGCGCCAATAAGAGCAGTGAGGACTTTTTTATCGGCGGTCGTACGCTCGGTCCGTGGATTTCGGCCTTGAGTGCCGAAGCGTCGGATATGAGCGGCTGGCTCCTGATGGGGTTACCCGGAGTCGCTTACTGGTCGGGACTCAGCGATGCCGCATGGACGGCGATCGGACTTGCCATCGGTACGTACCTGAACTGGCTGATCGTAGCCAAACGACTCAGAGTCTATTCGATCGTCGCCGGAGACGCGATCACGGTGCCGGACTACATCAGTCAACGGTTTAAAGAGAAGAAACCGTTATTGATGTCGTTTGCCGCACTGTTCATTCTCGTGTTCTTCACCGTGTATGCGGCGAGCTGTTTCGTGACGATCGGCAAGCTGTTTGCCACTTTGTTCGGCACGCCTTACATCTTAATGGTGATTATCGGGGCGGTATTCGTCGTGTCCTACACATTCCTCGGCGGTTTCTTGGCCGAGTCGGTATCCGACTTCATGCAGGCGATCGTCATGATCATCTCCTTGATCGTCACCTTGTATCTCGCGGTCTCCCACGCCGGAGGCGTCTCCCAGGTCGTGGAAAACGTCAAACAGATACCGGGCTTCTTCGAATTCTTCGGTATCGCGACGCCGGTCGTCGAAAACGGGGTGCAGACGGTACAAAACGGTGTGCCGTTATTCGGCGCGGCCGATCCCTACAGTTTCCTGGTCATCATCTCGACGATGTCCTGGGGACTCGGCTACTTCGGCATGCCGCAGGTCTTGCTCCGCTTTATCGGTATTCGAAGCAATGAGGAGATCAAGCAGGCGAGGCGGATCGCCACCGTCTGGTGTGTCATCGCCTTGTTCGTCGCCGTCTCGATCGGCATCGCCGGCAGAGTCGTCTTCCCGACGGCGCTCGCCAGCGCGGCGCAGGCCGAGAGCATCTTCATTATTGTTGCGCAGCGCTTCCTGCCGCCCTTCATCGCAGGCATCATACTGGCCGGCATTCTGGCGGCGACGATCAGCTCTTCGGACAGCTATCTGCTGATCGCTTCGTCGGCGGTCGCGAAAAACTTCTATCAACACGTCTTCAAGAAAGATGCGACGGACAAACAGGTGATGCAGGTCTCGCGTATTGTTTTGCTCCTCATCACGGTCGTTGCGACGATCATCGCGCTCGATGAGAACTCGATCATCTTCCAGATCGTCTCGTTTGCCTGGGCAGGATTCGGCGCGACCTTCGGACCGGTGATTTTAACCTCGGTCCTCTGGCGCCGCGTGACGAGACAAGGCGCACTCGCCGGCATGCTGGTCGGCGGCGGCATGGTCTTCGTCTGGAAACTGATCCTGCGTCCGATGGGCGGTGTGCTCGGTATCTATGAATTAGGCCCGGCATTCCTCCTGTCGCTCATCGCGATCGTCGTCGTCTCGCTTCTGACCAGACCGGATGAAGCGGTGCTCGCGCAGCATGACGACTACTTGAAACAGTTCAAAGCGAATTAGCGAACGTCCGGCACCTCCAAAGCGTCCGGTGCGCCGTGTTAAGATAAAGACACGAAGATCACTGGCAGGAGGTGCCGGATGCCGTTAAAAGAAGCATACATTGTGCCGCACCCGCCGCTTCTGGTGGAAGCTGTCGGCAAAGAAAGTGTCAAAGACGTGCCTGGATCTTTTTCAGGCATCAAGAACATTGCTGAGCGCATAGCCGCCATCAAGCCGCAGACGATTGTGCTGACATCGCCGCATGCGCCATATCTCTACGACCGTTTCTTCGTCGATGCTTCGGATCGGGTCAGTGGTAGTTTTGCCCGTTTCGGTGCGCCGCATTCCACGCTTGAAGTGAAGGTCGATACGGCGTTCGTCGAAAAACTCAGGCATGAGGCAAAAGCAGAAGGCATTGCGCTCTCCCCTGCAGTCAGTGAACTCGACCACGGGACGCTCGTGCCGTTGTCCTTCATCAGCGAAGCATATAGCGATTTTACGCTCGTGAGGATCGGACTATCCGAAAAAAGTAAAGATGATCATGTCCGGCTCGGAAAGCTGATCCGCCGATTGCTCGATCAGACAGTAGAGCCGTCCGTCTTTATTGCGAGCGGCGATTTGTCCCATTATCTGAAAAGTGAAGGCCCTTACGGTTATCGTGAAGAAGGACAGGTGTTCGACGACGAGATCGTCGACATCGTGCAAAGTAAACGGCTGGAACGCCTGCTCGATATCCCGAGTGAGTTGATCGATCGAGCCGGCCAATGCGGTTACCCTTCCCTTTTGATATTGCACGGTGTGCTCGGCGACGACCTCGTCGATGCGGACATGCTGGCCTACGAAAACACGTTCGGCGTCGGCTACCTGACGGCCCGTTTAGCGCTTAGCTAAAAGCAAGGAGGGGTACATGTCTATTCACACGGAACTCGCCAGACTATCGATCGAATCATACCTTGATGAAGGCCGTCCGCTTACACTTTCGAAAGCCGGTCAAGCACTCGCTATACCTCCTGAGCTCTTAAACCGGAGAGCCGGTGTCTTTGTCACCTTGCATCTTGACGGCAGACTTCGAGGCTGCATCGGCACGATTGAGCCACAGGCAGAATCGATCGCCGCCGAAATCATCAGAAATGCCGTACTGTCGGCGAGCGAAGATCCCCGCTTTTCACCGGTAAAAAGCGCGGAACTCCCGGATATCACGATCAGCGTCGACGTGCTCGGCGAAAACGAGCCGGCGACGATCAATGATCTCGATCCTAAGCGCTACGGTGTCATCGTCGAACATGAGTGGCGCAGAGGGCTCTTGCTGCCAAACCTAGACGGCATCGACACGGTCGAAGAGCAGGTCGCGATCGCTTTACAAAAAGCCGGTATTAGTCAGTCCATGCCATACAAACTGTTCCGGTTTGAAGTCGTACGTCATGAGTAAGGTCGCCACCTGTCACGTCTGTCCACACCGCTGTCAAAGAAATGACGGCCAGCGCGGATTTTGTCTGTCCCGTATCGCCGACGACGGCGTCATGCGTCCACTCTACTACGGAAAAATCATCTCGCTGGCGCTCGACCCGATTGAAAAGAAGCCGTTTTATCACTTCTTACCCGGATCTGCCATACTCTCGGTCGGCAGTCTCGGCTGCAGTATGAACTGCGCCTTTTGCCAAAATCATCAGATCGCAAGACCGAGTGATCTTTCATCTATCGAAAAGATGCTTGAGGACCGCTCACCGGAATCGCTCGTCAAAACGGCGGCGCAACTGAGATCGAACGGCAATATCGGTATCGCGTTCACCTACAACGAACCATTGATCAATGTTGAATACGTGATCGACACATTTATTCTGGCGAAAGAAGCCGAGCTGAAGACGGCGCTCGTGACGAATGGTCAAGTCACAGATGAATGGCTGGAAAGACTTCTGCCGCTTGTCGACGCCTGGAATATCGATCTCAAGTGCTTTCATCACGAAGGTTACCGCCGACTGCAGGGCGATTTCGAGACGACAAAGAACACAATTGAAAAGGCGTCGCGTCTCTCGCATGTCGAAGTGACGACTCTGATCGTGCCGGGCTTATCCGATTCCGAGACGGACATGGAAAACGAAGCGTCCTGGCTCGCCTCACTGAGGCCGGACATCCCGCTTCATCTATCACGTTTTTTCCCGATGCATCGCATGAAAGATGAAGGCTTGACACCGAAAGCCCTGCTCTACGGCCTGCAGGCGGTCGCCAAAAAGCATCTTCGACACGTTTATCTCGGCAATGTTTGAGCCAGGTTAGCTCTTCGGACTATTCGTAACATGAACTGACGGCAAGCCGACCAGCTGTGCTAGAATGAAAAGGCTGATCAAGGTTAGATCAAACTCAATAAGGAGATTCATTATATGAAAAGAGAACTACTAAAAAAGATGAACAAGCAAATCAACTTGGAGTATTTCTCAGCGTTCCTCTATCTGGCGATGGCCGAATGGCTGTTGCATCAGGGCTATGTCGGTGCTTCGCACTGGATGGCCGTCCAGTACCGTGAGGAAGTGCTGCATGCGGAAGGTTTCTACCGTTATCTGCAAAGAATCGGTGAGAAGATCGAACTCGAAGCGATCGAAAAACCGAAAAAAGAGTGGAACTCGATTCTCGAAGTCTTTGAAGAAGCGTTGGAGCATGAGCAGCTGATTACCCGCTCGATCTACGAGATCGTCGACGAAGCGAAAAAAGCCGGTGATTACGCGGCCGAACGTTTCCTTGACTGGTACGTCATGGAGCAGGTCGAAGAAGAGCAAAACCAAAACGACAATATCCTCGGCGTACAGAGAGCGAAAGACGACGTCGCTGCGTTGCTGGCGTTCGATACATACCTCGGTACACGCGAGTTCGGTGAGGAAGATATCCCTTACCTCGAATAAACGTACATTAAATACATCAGAGATTAGCGGATGCCGCAAACCATATCATGTGGGGAGCGGCATCCTCATTTAAGGACTTCAATCAGAAGCTAAAGATACTACATTCACCTACCTTCACACTAATTCCAACAATCCTTCCATGCATTCAGATCATCTCTTAAGCGATGAAAAAAGAGACTACCTCATGCGAGATAGCCTCTTCGAAGATGTCCTTTGTCTTCAATTAATCCCACAGACGGTTCACCTTTCTTTTCTTCCAAACGATGAGTGCCAGGGCAAGGAGGAGCAACATCAGGCCTCCACCCAGATTGGTCCCTGACTCACCTGTCTTCGGCACATCGGAAGACTTCTCCTCCGGTGGAACCGGCTTGGACGAAAGCGAGATGGTCAGCGTCGTTTCGACACCGTCCGGCAATTCGTCAGTCTTGGCATGAACCATGTTGACCACTTGCTTTTTGTCGACGTCAACCTGATTTACCGTGTAACTATACGTGTATGTCCATGTCTCACCGATGGCTAAAACACGGTCTCTGTTGCTTCGCATAATCACCCATAGGTTATGCATATCGTTTCTGTTAGCATGACATTTAGCCATGTAGAAAGCTGCTTTCAAGCCGGTACATCTCTTTGCATATTTCATCAGTTTAGGGCACGTGGCTTCCAACACAAACTTATGGTGATACACATCCAACCATGCTCTGAATCGATGAAAACGAAGCATAAAAATCCTGCTAAAACGGGAGAGATGTACTTAGAATATAAGGTGGCAATCGTTACTTTATTATATGAAACCAATAAGCCTTAGGAAGCGTTCCGTGGAAGAGACTATTCATGCCCTCACACCTAATGATAGTCGATGGTAAAATAGACAGGACAACTCAGTTAATTATGTTTCAAGGAGCCATATATGAACGACAAAGATAAACTTCAGGCAGCGATCAGGGCTGTGCGAGTCCTCTCGATCGAAGCGGTACAGGCGGCCAATTCAGGTCATCCGGGCATGCCTCTCGGAGCGGCACCGTTTGCCACCGAACTGTTTGCCAATCATTTGAAACACAACCCGAAGAACCCGTCATGGGACAACCGCGATCGTTTCGTACTGTCGGCCGGACACGGGTCGATGCTACTTTATTCGCTCTTGCATCTCTTCGGCTATGGGCTGACATTGGACGATCTGAAAGCGTTCCGTCAGTGGGACAGCAAGACACCGGGACATCCGGAATACGGCCACACGGTCGGCGTCGAAACAACGACGGGACCGCTCGGACAAGGCATCGCCTCCGCTGTCGGTATGGCGATGGCCGAAGCGCATCTGGCCGCCATCCATAACGAAGACGGCTTCCCAATCGTCGACCATTACACGTACGCTCTGGTCGGTGACGGCTGCCTGATGGAAGGCATCTCGTCGGAAGCGTCTTCTCTCGCCGGACACTTGAAACTTCATAAACTGATCGTACTCTACGACTCAAACGACATCACGATCGAAGGCTCGACGAATCTGGCTTTCACGGAAGATGTTTTGAAGCGCTACGAAGCGTACGGCTGGCACGTGCAGGAAGTCAAAAACGGCGAAGACACGGAAGCGGTCGCCAAAGCGATCCAGGCCGCCAAGGCCAACGGCGACAAACCGTCCTTCATAAAAATCAATACGGTCATCGGTTTTGGTTCACCGGAAGCCGGTTCCGCCTCAACCCATGGTTCGCCGCTCGGCGACGCCGGTGTCTTGTTCACCAAAAAGACATTCGGCATCGAAGATCAGGAGGCGTTCACCGTCCCGACCGAGACGATGGACTGGTTTGCCGATCAGAAAAAGACGCTGGAAGGCCTTGAAAATGACTGGAACGATCTCTTCTCACGTTATAAAGAGAAGTTCCCCGAGAAAGCCAAAGCCTATGAGGCGGCGATGTCCGGCGAACTGCCCGACCTCGACGATGAGACGCTCTATGGCTTCGTCGGCAAAGCGGCGACCAGAAAACTCTCCGGTCAGGTCTTGAATCATCTGGCGACAAAACTTCCGGCCTTGTTCGGCGGGAGCGCTGACCTCGCTCCCTCCAACAACAGCGAGATCAAGGGCGGATCGTCTTTCCAGGCGGGTAACTATGAGGGCCGGAATATTCACTTCGGTGTGCGCGAATTCGCCATGGCGGCGATGGCCAACGGTATGGCTGTGCACGGCGGCATCAGACCGTATGTCGCGACCTTCTTCGTCTTCACCGACTACATGAAAGCCGCGATGAGACTTTCGGCCCTGATGAAAGCGCCCGTGATCTATATCCTGACTCATGACAGCATCGGCGTCGGTGAAGACGGACCGACACATGAGCCGATCGAGCATCTCGCGATGCTTCGCTCCCTGCCCGGTATGACGGTCTTCCGTCCGGCCGACGGCAGAGAGACGGCAGTCGCCTATCGCTATGCACTTGAAAACGACGGACCGACCTGCCTCGTGTTGACGAGACAGGATCTGCCGGAAATCGACAGCAAGGTGGACGGTGCGAAAAAAGGTGCTTACGTATTGTCGGATGACGACGATCCGGAACTGTTGCTTCTGGCTACCGGTTCGGAAGTCTCACTGATCCTCGAAGCGGCGACACTGCTGAGAGCGGAAGGTAAAAAGGTCAGAGTCGTCTCGATGCCTTCATTCGAAGTCTTTGAAGCGCAGTCTGACGAGTACAAAGAGTCCGTATTGCCAGCCGCGATCGAAAAACGTATGGCCGTCGAAGCTGCAGCGACGATGCCCTGGTACCGTTATGTCGGTCTGAAAGGCAAAGTACACGGCATCGATCGCTTCGGCGCCTCAGCGCCCGGCGCGAGGATCTTCAAGGAACTCGGCTTTACACCGGAGAACATCGCGTCGGAGGCAAGATCGCTCTTCGAGTAGCCTTACATGCAACGGTCAAGGCAGAGGTTTCTTATGGAAAGTAGAAGACTCGTCAATGAAAATCTACATGCGTCCTTGCTCGGACTCGGCTGTATGCGCATGCCGGTCGACAGCGACGGCGAGTTGATCGAACAAGAAGCGATCGACCTGATCCGTCACGCGATCGACAGTGGTGTCACGTACATCGATACGGCGTACGGCTATCACGGCGGCAAAAGCGAAACGGTTGTCGGCAAGGCGTTAAAAGACGGCTATCGCGAGAAAGTTCTGGTCGCGACGAAATTGCCTGGCTGGAAGTGCGAAACGGAAGAAGACATGGAGCGCATTTTCAGCGAACAACTGGAAAGACTAGAGCTCGACAGTGTCGACTTTTATCTGTTGCACTCGCTGTACGATGAACTGTGGCAAAAGCTCCTCAAGCTAAACGTCCACCGGTTTCTCGATCGTCTACTTAAAGAAGGTCGCGTACGCTATGTCGGGTTTTCTTTCCACGATGAATTTCCGGTGTTTAAAGAGATCCTCGAGAGTCGGCACTGGGATGTCTGCCAGATCCAGTACAACCTTCTAGACGAAGACTATCAGGCTGGACAAGCCGGCATCGAACTGGCAAAAGAGAAGAAGGTCGATGTGATCGTCATGGAGCCGCTGCGTGGCGGCGCACTTGCGACCAAGGTACCGGCAGACATCAAGAAGCCTTGGGCAAAGAGCGAGCGCGACTACAGTCCGGTCGAGTGGGCCTTTCGTTTTGTTGCGAAAGAAGATCAGGTCAAAGTCATTTTGTCCGGCATGAGCGACAAAGCTCAGGTCGACGAAAATGTACGCATATTTCGCGCCCTGTCCGAAACACCGTTGAGCGAACGTGACATGGCGACGATTCGTCAGGTGCAGGAGCGGTACAAAGAGAAGATCAAGGTGCACTGCACGTCCTGCGAGTATTGTCTGCCCTGCCCGCAGCAGGTGGCGATCCCGCGCATCTTCTCGCTCTACAACAACGTCTACCTGTTCGACGATCTCGATCGGTCGCAGGAAGGTTATGAGAAGTTGATCGAAGAAGCAATCGACCAATCTAAATGTATCGCCTGCGGCATCTGTCAGACAAAATGCCCGCAGCATCTCGAGATCATCGAAGGCCTGATCGATGCCGATCAGGTGCTGAGACTGTAAAATTAACACGTAGTGTCAGGCCGGTTCAGTCAGACGATTTAACCGGCTTTTCTATAGCCTTTCGGCTCGGAGGAAGCGATGCGTATGCCTGTTTTGTTCGTCGGTCACGGCAACCCGATGAACGCCCTGGAAGACAATGAGATAACGAGATCGTGGCGAGAGATCGCGCAAAGACTGCCGCGCCCAAACGCCATATTGGCGATTTCGGCACACTGGTACGGCCGCAATACTCGCGTGCAGAGCGCCGAAAAACCGCGCCAGATCTATGATTTTTACGGCTTCCCCGAAGCACTGAACAATTTAACGTATGAACCGAAGGGCCATCGGGCGCTGACGGAGGCAGTTCAGCGCTTGTTGTCCGTTGACGTCCTGATCGACAATGACTGGGGCATTGATCACGGCACATGGAGTGTGCTCTCGCACATGTACCCCGACGCCGATATTCCCGTCGTGCAGTTTGCGATCAATATGGCGCTTCCGGAAAAAGAACTCCTTGCCATAGGCAAAGCACTGGCAACGCTGCGAGACGAAGGTATCCTGATTTTCGGCAGCGGAAACATCGTGCATAATTTGAGACAGGTCGACTGGCAAAAAGACGACGGTACACCGGAAGCAAAAGCATTTGACGACTGGGTGCTAGATAAGATCAGGCAGAAAGATTTTCTTGCTTTGGCCGACTATCGGACACATCCGCACGCGCGCTACGCCGTACCGACGAGTGACCACTACATTCCGCTTCTCTACTGTCTCGGCGCCGTGGAAGAAAAAGACAACATAAGCGTATTCAATCGCGCCTTGACGATGGGATCGATATCGATGACGAGTTATCTGTTTGATTAAAAAGGAAAAGCCCAAGACCATGCGTCTCAGGCTTTCCACGCAAAAGCGAACCGATCTACCAGTCTTAGCGGTCGTTACCCAACTCGATGATGCGCATACCTGCGATGTGTTTTTCCGGATCAATGTCACTGTCCGGCATCACACCGATGATTTTGCCATCGCCTGTTTTACGAAGCCATGCCGCTTCATCCGCAATCTGCAAGATCGTCTGACTACCGACCTGCCACTGAAAGACAGCCGTGTGATTGCCAATGCTGAGATCGATCAAGACAAGATCGTCGACAATGACAGCGCTGCGCACGCTGCCTATTTCAACTTCGTCCAGTACGACCGCCACATTACCCGTATCTAACTTCATCAAATACAACGCAGGATCAAGCGCTCTATTGGCGAAGAACGCATATTTATCACTGACTGCAACGAGTTCGACCGAGTCGAGCGTTGTATCGATCGTGTGAGGCACTTCATTGCCATCGGATAGACGATTGAGAAAAACCGATTCAGCGTCCTTCGTCAGATAGAAGATGTCTTTTTCGGAGGCGGGGATAACTTTGTAAGGTGACGCCAGATAAAACGGTACGTCACTAGATACATTCGTCACTTCTTTCGATTCCATGTTGTACTTATAGAGCACGCTTGCGCCGTCTTCATCGGTTTCAAACCAATAGACATGTTCGTCAATAACCTGGATACTGGGTGGCGATTGTTGTTTAGACTGAGCAGAATCCCGCACGACGAACGTCTCTTTCGTTTCGATATCAAGGCCGTAGATGATCCACGACGCATTGACTTCTACAAAAAAGAGACAATCCTTGGACGCATTCAGTTCACTTATCCCACCGGCTTCACTCGCATCAAATTCAGCCGAATAGATAACCTCGTGTTCATCACCATCGATTCGCTGAGCATAGATCTCAGACTTTTTGACATCATTTGACTGCGGCACAAGATAGTCGACGGCATAATAGACCGTTTCACCGACCAAGGTCATCGGATATGCGTAGGCATCGAAATCCGACTCGATCTTCGGTAACGGCAAGAGCACTTCTTTCTCCACCACCTTCTGCTCTTGTACCTGAACTGGTGCAGAAAATGATGTGAGTGCCCATATGCCCGCAAAAATACTAATAAGAATATGTTGCGCTATTTTCATTAACATCTGCCTGACTCCTTTCCACTCCTCTTACAAATAAAGATGCTCCAAGAGACAAAATGCAACCGCTATTCCGATTGTTATTTTTATAATGCCACTAAAATGGGCAAAAAAGCGCATCTTTCATTGGTCGATTGAAGTAAAACACGTCATTATCCCCGTTTCGGCTTTTTTTAGTCGGTGATATCAGGCGCTAAGAAAGCATCTCGAAAAAAGAAGATCACTGGATAAAAAAAGCCCAAGACCAATCGTCTTAGGCTTCTTATCGTTGGAGCCGAAGGTGGGAATTGAACCCACGACCTATTCATTACGAGTGAATTGCTCTACC
>MTKW01053735.1_pt1 | contig 21290 bp, 19 predicted proteins | sample 1042761 | NCBI WGS metagenome assembly MTKW01 (sample SAMN06205366, study PRJNA360243) | anaerobic digester metagenome | biome: Wastewater treatment plant; feature: Anaerobic digester sludge; material: sludge; isolation source: anaerobic digester fed with sludge from wastewater treatment plant ... | reverse complement strand
GTGCCATCACCGAGGAAATCGAAAGCGGTACCATCACCACGGTCTTATCCAAGCCCATCAGCCGACCCGTGTTTGTAGTTGGCAAGTTTATCGGCCTGACCGGCGCGGTCGGCCTGGCCCATCTGATTTGCACATTGGCCTATCTGATGGCAGTTCGCCACGGCGTGCTTGAGCGCGCATCCGATGAAATCGACTGGACCGTTATTGCGGCCGGGGGAACCGCAATTTTTCTGACAATCATCTTAACCGCTTTTCTGAACTATGCTTACGATTGGCATTTTTCGGCGACTGGAATCACACTCATTGCAATTACCTTAGGGTTAGGGGTGTTTTTTCTGGCAGTTGTTGATAAAGAATGGAAAATAAACCCTGCCGGAAATGAATTCCAATCCTTCGATATTTATGCTTCGCTCTTGCTGTTGATGGCCTTGATCACCCTCGTGGCCTTGTCGATTCTTTTTTCAACACGATTTAATGTGATTGTCACCTTGACCTGTGTGGTCGGGGTATTTCTACTGGGACTGATCAGCGACTGGGTATTTGGGCGATTTGCCGCTCGCAGCCTGACGACGCCGGGCTATGACCTGCTTGACCAAATCGGCATTATCTTGGCCCGCATCGGTACGGTGCTGGTTCCCAATTTGCAGATATACTGGGTCAGCGATGCCATTTATGAAACCAGCCACGTTCCGGCAAGCTATCTTTTGATCGCACTGAGCTATACCGCCCTTTACACCGCTGGCATCCTGGCCTTGTCCATTGCGTGCTTCCAAAAACGCCAAGTCGGATAAGATACATCTCTTTTCGGCCTTGAAGACCCTAAAGGCCAAATGACCTCGGTTGGTGACCGTCGAGATCATATGGCAGCCAAACCGCTGACCGGTTCCGGGAATGACTGGTGTATGTCCCTTGAGACCATAACTGCGTCCGGCCTGAGGGTCCGAACGCATTCCCATTTCGTCGCCCCAATGGATTTGAGCACGTTCTGTGCGGGCCTGCCGGCGAATTGCAGGGTAGTCGTGTTCCAGCCAACGCTGGACGGCTTGCGGGTCTTGCTCGTAGGCGCGACGCAATGGTTTCTGCGGCGTAAATCCCCACTGTTGCAAATACCGGCCGACCGTCCAGACCGAAACCGAAATACCGTAGCGTTTTTCGATCCATTGACGGACGGCATCGCGCGTCCACAGGGCAAAGGGAAGTTTCAGTTGATCGGGACATCGGTCGGTAATCAAACGAACAACGGTTGCGGCTTGATGACCGGCCAGACGAGATTGATGCTTGGGGCCGCGTTTGTGTGCCTTCAAGGCCGCATCGCCCCCTTTTTGATGCGCCTTGAGCCAATTTGTACCGATGTGCGCCCCACACCAAAAATACGACAGGCGTCGGTCTGAGACATTTGCTGTTCGTGAATCGCATGAACAACACGATACCGCAGTTCCTGCTGCGCTTTTGGAGAAAGCGTTCTGCCATTGTGTGTTTTCATAAAAGTGCATACGATTTTAACCCGTATATGCTCTGGTTAGTAACTCTAAAAAAGTCACTTCTGCCTTCTCTTTCTTCGATCCTTCTGCTTCCTGATTTTCTCAATCCTTTTAGCCTCAGGACTGTCTTTACCCAACTGCTTATCCTCAAACAACTCACACAACTGCCTTCTTGCATAAAAGCGATTGAGTCCCTGACTACGGCTCTTCTGAACCTTCACTGATAAACCTGTAGGGATGTGTTTTAACTGAACACAAGTCGAAGTTTTATTGACTTTTTGCCCACCTGCACCTTGACTACAGACAAATTTCTCCTCTAGATCCTTCTCCAGCAGACCACACTTCTGCATCCGTTGCTCAAGTTCCTGTCTTTTATGCTCTGTAACACCAAAGTTGATCATGTCTCATGCCTTACATCGCTGACATGATTGTAATTCACCATTGACTTCTGACTGAAGTTTTGTCTTTTATCCTTTACCTTTACAAATTGTATTCTTTAATTTTTCGGTAGAGGGTGCGTTCGCCTATTTTGAGCAGTTTGGCCGCTTCGGCACGATTCTGGCCGGTCAGTTCGAGGGTGCGCCGAATATGCTCGCGTTCGACCTCTTCCAGGGGCAGACCGGCAAGTTCTTCGCCGGCGGCAAACAAATGGCTGGCCGACTGCGGCGCTTCGAGTTGCTTGACACGGGCGATTTCCGGCGGCAGGTCACGCAGATCAATCGTATCGCGATCACACAGCGCCACCGTCGTCCGCACCACATGGCGCAACTGGCGGATGTTGCCCGGCCAGGAATAACTCATCAGCGCTCGCATTGCCGGCTCAGTAATCAAATGGATATTTCTGCCGAGTTCTTTGCAGGCTTCTTTGAGGAAATAGCCGAATAACTCGGGGATATCCTGAGTTCGATTGCGAAGCGGCGGCAGGGTAATGCTGACGCCTTTGATGCGAAAATACAAATCCTGACGGAACCGTTTTTCTTCGACTTGTTTGGCCAGATCGTGATTGGTCGCACTGATGACCCGCACGTCCACTTTCACCGGCGTCGAACCGCCGACCGGCAACACAAGCCCATCTTCAAGCACCCGCAGCAGCTTGGCCTGCATCAGGCTGGGCATGTCGCCGATTTCATCCAGAAAGAGCGTGCCTTTGTCGGCCATCTGAAACAAACCCTTGCGATCTGCCGTTGCGCCGGTAAAGGCGCCTTTGACATGTCCGAAGAGTTCGCTTTCCAGCAGACTTTCGGCAAGCCCGGCACAGTTAATCGGATAAAAGGGCTTGTCGGCACGTTTGGAGTTGGCATGCAGCGCACGGGCGGTCAGTTCCTTGCCGGTGCCGGATTCGCCCTCAATCAAGACGGTCAGATCGGTCGGCGCGACACGGCGGAGAATACGATAGACCCCCTGCATGGCCGGGCTGCGGCTGATGACACCGGGGAAGATAAAATCGTCAATGCCTTTGGGCGGACCGAGGGGTCGCAGTTCGGCGGCTAAACGCTCCACGTCGCTGGGGCTGGGGGGCATCACGAAAAAGTCATAGGCCCCCAACTTCAGCGACCGCTTGCAGGCCGTCAAGTCCGGCTCATCGGCCAGCATAATCACCGCCACGGCCGGGTTTAGCCGACGCACTTCCGTCAACACCTCCAGTCCGTCACCGTAACGTTGAAAAGAAAACGCACAAAACACCGCCGCGACCGATGCCGAATCAAAAAGCGAGGTCACGTTCTGAGGCTGATTTGTATATATTGTCTTAAATCCCTGAGCGGAAAAAACAGACTCGATTGGTTCGACTTGTTTTCTCTGGGGTGCCGCAAGAATAATTGTCGTATTTTGTTTCATTTTACAGAAAAAAAGGGTACCGCAAACTGTCAATAAGGCGGAGCGGTTTGAGGTTCCAATACCTTGGGCCCATCGAAGTCGGGCCCCCGAAGAAAGCGAACGGTTTGGGCCTTCAAACCCTGGTGGGTTTGGATCGGTTGATACTCGACGACCTGCCCGCTGCGCAAACAACGAAATCCGGTCGCCTCGATATTGCTGTAATGGACAAAGACATCTTCACCTGATTCACTGACGACAAAACCAAACCCTTTCTTCGGGTCAAACCACTTCACCGTTCCTTTGATCATTGGCAGTCTCCATGCTCGAAGCAAGTTTCTCTTTTATCCCGAATCGTTTCCTGCTGCGGGGTGAAACGTCCTATCGAGGTCAGCGAAACAACTCACTTCGCCACAAAGACCATCCCTTGCTGCGCCCGACAGGCTGTCGGGCGCAGGACGAAAAACGCTATTTACTTTTTTTGTCGCTTTTTTTCAGTTCGGCCAGTGCCGCTTTTCGGCTGAGCTTGAAGCGCCCCTGTTCATCAATCGAGAGCAATTTGACATCAATCAAGTCGCCGACTTTGCAGACTTCTTCGGCGTTTTTGACATAGCCGTCGCTCAACTCGCTGATATGGCACAGCCCTTCAACACCGGGAGAGATTTCCACAAACGCGCCGAACTCTTTGATCGAGACGACTTTGGCGTCGTGATAAATGCGACCGACCTTCGGCGGCGTGGTCATGGCTTCGATGATATCGCGGGCTTTGAGATGTCCATTGCCGCCGACGCAACTGATCGAGACGGTGCCGTCTTCCTCGATGTCAATCTGCGAGCCGGTCTGTTCCTGAATGGTGCGAATGGTTTTGCCCGACGGCCCGATAACCTTGCCGATAAACTCCGGATCAATTTTGATCGTAATAATCTTTGGTGCGTATTCGCTCAGCGTTGGGCGCGGTTTGTCGATAGTCTTTTTCATAATATCGAGAATCTTCAGACGCGCCTGATGTGCCCGTTCCAGCGCCGCTTTCATAATGTGATGCGGCAGCCCGGAGGCCTTGATGTCCAATTGAATGGCCGTGATGCCTTTCTCGGTGCCGGCGACTTTGAAATCCATATCGCCGTAATGATCCTCGTCGCCGAGAATATCGGTCAGCAATTCATAGCGATCGCCGTCGGTAACCAGCCCGATGGAAATGCCCGCCACCGGTCGGAGAATCGGCACACCCGCATCCATCAGCGCCAGACACCCACCACAGACAGAGGCCATGGAACTGGATCCGTTGGACTCGGTAATGTCCGAGGCGATCTTAATGGTATAGGGGAAATCCTCTTCAGCCGGGCGAACCTGCTCAAGGGCCTTTTCCGCCAGTGCACCGTGGCCGATTTCGCGACGGCCCGGGCCGCGGAACGGACGAACTTCGGCAACGGAAAACGACGGGAAGGTATAATGGAGCATGAAACTTTGGCCGAATTCTTCAAGCAGGCCGTCAATGATCTGTTCATCGCGCCCGGTACCCAGCGTACAGGAGACCAGCGCCTGGGTTTCACCGCGTGTAAACAGGGCCGAGCCGTGCGAGCGCGGCAGCAGCCCCACCTCACAGGCAATGGGACGCAACTGATCATAACCGCGTCCATCGGGACGTTTGCCTTCGAGCAGCAGTTTGCGTACCGCTTTCCATTGGACGTTATCGAGGATGCGTTTCAACTCGGTCGGTGTGCAAGCCGGCGACTCACCGGCAAGGTACTTTTGCTCAGCCTGTTCCATCACAGCGTTGACCGCGGCGTTTCGCTCGGCCTTTAGATGAATCTGACAGGCCTGGTAATACGCATCAAAGGTTTCCTGTTCAATCTGCCGCGATAAGGTCTCATCCAGCGCAAAAATCGGGGATTCTTTTTCCGGTTTGCACTGGGCCGTGAGCTCATCGATGAGATCACAGACTTGCTTGACGTGTTCATGGCCGACCTGCACGGCTTGGGCAACAACCTCTTCGGGAACTTCTTTGGCGTCCACCTCGATCATATTGATCGCTTCGCGCTTGCCGCCCAGTACCAGATTGAAATCGCCTTGCTCGCGCTCTTTGTACGTGGGGAACACGACAAATTGCCCATTCACTCGACTGACACGACAGGCACCCAGCGGGCCAAGAAACGGAATTTTGCTGATGCTCAGCGCGGCGCTGGATGCAATCATCGCCAGCACATCGGGGTCATAATCCTGATCGGCACTGATGACGGTGGCCGTAATCTGCACCTCTTGAAAATAGCCGTCGGGAAACAGCGGCCGAATCGGTCGGTCAATCAGCCGGCTGGTGAGGGTTTCTTTGGTGGAAGGACGTCCTTCTCGCTTGATGAAACCGCCGGGGAACTTGCCGGCGGCGCTGTATTTTTCTCGATAATCAACGCTCAGCGGAAAATAATCAATTTCTTCGGTTTTTGGCGGAGCGGTCACCACCGCGGCCAACACCATGGTTTGACCCATTTGGGCCACGACGGCGCCGTGCGCCTGGCGGGCAATCCGACCGGTCTCAAGACTGATGGTTTTGCCGCCGATTTCTTTTTCGACTCGATGTATTGTAAACATAAGACTTGGCTTTCCTAAATTAAAACATTAACGGTGCATCATCACAGGGCAGTGGGGCAAATAGGCAGGCGTCTGGTATCAATTCATCTGTATCTATAACATCTTCTTTGAAAAAACTTCTCCTATCTATCCGTTTGGCCCTGCGGCTGACAAAGGGCAACTAAATCGATCAGACGCTACTTACGCAACCCCAATCGGGAAATGATCGTACGATAGCGGTTGATATCTTTGGCCTTGACATATTTGAGCAACGCAGACCGATTGCCGATCATTTTGAGCAACCCCCGCCGGGACGAATGGTCTTTGGGGTGTGTTTTCAGATGTTCGGTCAGCTCGTTAATACGGCTACTGAGAATGGCGACCTGAACCTCTGGCGAACCGGTGTCGCCGGGGGCGGTTCGGTATTCCTCAATCACTTTTGTCTTTTTTTCTTTGGTAATCATCTGTCCTTATTATCCTTTCACCTTACTTGAGTTGGGGCCACATGCCCCTTTCACGATTTTTCCACTCGTTTGTAAACGGCATAGTATAACCGACAAAGAGAGATTTTCAACCTTTTTCTTCGCGCAAATTTATTCAAAAACGTCAACTACATCAAGAACAAGATAAACAAGGTCTGGCTTTTTGCTTTCAGTTTTTTTAAGGCCCAAGAAGTAAGTAAAAAAGTACACACCTGCTTAAGTTCAAACGGTGAAATACCGAAACAAACGACATCGCTGCAGCAGCGACATATCTCCGGTATGCAAATAGGACTAATTTGATGCTGAAACGCGCCTTTACATTGGTCGAGTTGATGATTGTGGTTTCCATTTTGGGAATCCTGGCGGCGATTGTCCTTCCCCACTTCCAAAACCACCAGCGGCAGGCCCGTGAGTCGGCCGCCAAAGAGAATCTGAGAATCATTCGCACACAAATTGAGCTGTATAAAATCCAGCACAACGGCCTTGCCCCCGGCTATTATCACATGGGCAACTCCGTGACGACCGTGCCGTCGGCAACCTTGGTGTTGCAATTAACAGGCATTTCAAACGCCAATGGCATAGCCTTGTCCTCCAAAACGCCCACCGGTTCGCACCCTTACGGTCCCTATTTAGATCGGATCCCCGCCAATCCCTTGAACGGCCAAAATGGCATAAAAATGGTCACTGTGATGACCCCCGATACCACCGCCGGAACAATCGGCTGGCTTTACAACCCTGAAAAGGCCGAAATCCGACTCAACACGCCCGGTGTCGATGCGACCGGTACCGCTTATAGAAGGTACTAAACCGCAAGAGACAGCCCCCTGTGGGCCTTATTTACATTTCAGGGGTTTTCCGGAGACGACGCTTTTCCGTTGCCAAAAGAAACTCGTGAACCTGGCGGGCGATGGCATGGTGTCCGATGGCGTTCAAATGGCCGTCGGCATCCACAAAATACGGCTGTTTCCCCTCCATTAAAATCCTTTTTAGTGCCGGCTCTGCATCTAAAAAAGGAATGTTATGCTGACTTAAAAAGGTCTGAACCTGCTCATTCAATCGGCTTTCCTGCTCCAGCAGCCATTGCATCGACTCGGACGGGTCTAAATTATAATGATCCAGCACAGCTGAAAAAACTCTTTCTTTTGTCGGAATCAGCAGCACCAGCAACTCGAAGTGATTCGCATCGGCCTGTTTTTTCATCTGATCCAGTGCTTTGAGAGAAATTGAAAGCCCCTCAGCAATTCGTGGGTCATCCAAATTCATGGCAATGAAACGGTATTCCGGAGTGAATACCGTCTTGTATTGATCAACCTCGAAGATCTCAAAAATTTCAGGATATTTTACCTGTCCGTTCTTGATCGCAAAGAACCGACGTTCTGGTGAATTTTGATAGATATGATTGAGATAGCGCTCAACGGCAAAAAACAAACGCAAAAGTTTTGCTTTTTTGACTGTTGCTAAAAAAGAGTTTTTTCGGCCGGATTCGGGAAAGGAATTGTTCTTTTGGACAGATTCAGAATCTTTTTGCCACATTTTCCACGTAATTTTTCGGATTTCTTCCAAAAGATGGGCGGTTTGTTCCATGCATTGAATCGCATTTTGCAAGGCAGGGTCTTTGAATTCAGGATATAGATGATTGTAATAAACCGCTTTGAACGCGTCCACTAAGTCATTTCCGAAAAACATCGCAAAGATGACAATAGTGGGCTGTAATTGCTTGGCCTCTTCCAGCAGGGCCAAGCCTTCTACGCAGCCGTAACCGCCAAACGACATATTGTACACAGTTCGCCCGGAAAGGGTTTCAATTTGTTGAGGCCATGCCTGTTCGCGGCGGACGGCCATGCCGTAAGTCTGGGAATCGCCGATCGCAACGATGTCTGCCTGAACCCGCGAAATGCGGTTGCGAAATCCCCTCGCATCGTGATCGGGATGGGCGGGGTTGGGACGATAACCGAGCCACTCATCGGAAATGTGAAGGGGTATCGCCCTGCCGGACAGCACGTGAGCCACGCTCGGTGACAGCCACGTCAACACGTGCAGGGCAAATTCGATCGTAGTTAAGGCCAACAGAACGGACAAAAGAGGAAAAAGTGTGTTTTTGGATATAACAGAGTATGTTTTTCTATGCTTTAGCCCATAAATCCCGATTGAAATCGCCGTAATCTCAAACAGCAGCACGACGATAAGGCGCAGTGGTGAGAGATGGCCGTGTGAGAGCCGCAGCAATGGGCTTAAGACCCACGGATTTAGCAAAAAACCGGCTGCAATGAGCAGAATCGCCGGCAAGGCGTTTATTTTCTCTTTTTTTGTCTGTTTCATTTGGATCGCCGAATCGGTTTTTTCGCAGTATACTCTCCGGTACTTCAGGATTCAATCCTTTGGACGAAAGGAGCCGTCGCCGCAGGCGGTGCCGAGGATCATTAAATCTATTTTTCTACGTGGGTTTCGGCAAGAGGCCTTGACACGGGCGACGGTTTGATTATAATAACACTTTATATTGGCGTAATAGAACGTAAGAAAGGCATTGATATGTTTGTTTTAGGAACAATAAGTCGTGCTTGGGCATAGGGTTACAGTATGCTTGGTAAAAGCGTGCCAAACGCTCGGCCGACTTTGTGATGAGAAGCGAAATACTTCAGGGATTATGCAAAACGCAGGATTTTTTTCGCGGAGGGCACGATGACCGATTGACGGGACAACCTGAATCGGTCTGGGGTCGTGTTGACCAAGGCTCGAAAGCGTGCTGCATCGTGTAAAGTGGTAACCTGAAGGTTTCCACTTTTTTGTTTTCTGAGAAGGAAAAGGACAATATGAATCAGGAATTAATACGGATCGTTGACAACATCGCACGGGACAAAAACATTGACCGCGAGTCCATTTTTCAGGATCTTGAGCAGGCAATGGTTTCGGCGGCACGAAAATACTTCGGCTTGCAACACGGCGACGAAGGCGATATCGTTGTGCATATCGATCGCACAACGGGCCAGATTACCGCGTACAAGGACGATGTTCAGATCGACATCCGTAAATTAGGGCGGATTCCGGCCCAAACCGCCAAACAAGTTATGATTCAAAAAATCAAGGCGGACGAGCGGGACAGTATTTATGCTGAATACGCTCAGCGTAAAGGGCAAATCGTCAACGGTATCGTGGCCCGCCACGAAGGCAGCGTGCTGGGGGTGAATTTGACCAATCGGGTTGAGGCTATTTTGCCTAAATCCGAGCAGATTACCGGTCAAACTCACCATCCCAACGAACGGATTCGGTGTTTGATTCTGGACGTGCGGGACTTATCCAACCAGGTTAAAATTATCCTGTCTCGGACTCATCCGGACTTTATTTGTCGCCTTTTTGAGTCAGAAGTGCCTGAAGTAGCCGACGGGACTATTGAGATCAAGTCGCTGGCGCGTGAGGCCGGCTATCGCACGAAAATCGCCGTGGACTCCATTGACGATAAGGTGGATCCAGTCGGTGCGTGTGTGGGGGTACGCGGCAGTCGGATTCGCAATATTGTGGATGAACTTGGCGGCGAAAAAATTGATATTGTCAAATGGAGTGATTCTTCACAAAATTTAATTGCCAATGCGTTGGCCCCGGCTAAAGTCAGTGAGATCGCGATTTGTTTTGAGTTGGGACGGGCCACCGTGGTAGTCACGGAGGACCAGTTGTCCCTGGCGATCGGCAAACACGGGCAAAATGTTCGTCTGGCGGCACGTCTGACGGGCTGGGATATCGACATCCTGACGCCGAATGAATACAATAAGGAGGTGGATCGGATGGCCGAGGCCCTTAAGGGGGTGCAAGGCGTTGACGAGAACTTCATTGATAAGTTGCTGGCTCTGGGGATTATCTCGGTGCTGGATCTGGAGGAGGTGGGCACCGAACCGCTGATTGAAGAATTGCAGGTTCCGGCTGAGCAGGCGGAAAAAATTATCGCCGCGGCGTCAGAGGCCGCAAAAAAGGCCGCCGCTGAGAATGTGCGGACGCAGGCTCAGGCCCTGCTTAAACAAGAAAAGAGCAAAAAGAAAAAACGCAAATAAACGTCGCGTAGTCGGCGTCATGGTTTATCGGAGAGACGGATATTGGCTAAATCGACACGTGTTTACATTCTGGCCAAAGAGCTTGGCGTCAAGAGTCAGGCCATTGTGGAAAAATGTCAGGCTGAAGGCTTGAAAGATATAAAAAACCACATGGCGGTGATCTCTGTGGGCCTGGCCGCGACGATCCGTGAGTGGTTCAGCGAAGGCGAACATACCACGGCGGTCGAGAAAGCTGCGCCCGTCGATTTGAAAAAGGTTCGCGTCAAGCGAAAGAAAAAGGTCGAAGCAGAAGAAACGCCCCAACCGACTGAGACGGACCAATGCCCGGCATCAGAACAAGGGGCCGCCGTTGCCGAGGCAACGGTGCAAGAGACCGAAACGTCCATTGAACCTGGACGCGAAACGGAGGCGGTTGCGGCCCAACAGGCCGCCGAGCCGACAATCGAGGTCGCCCCTGTCCAGCCGCAGGAAGAAACAGAACAGCAGGAAACCCAAACCGTTCTCCCGTCGACCCAAGAGCCGGCAGAAGCGGCGAAAGAACCAGAACCCGAAAAGGAGGCCATGCCGACAGGATCGCAACCTGCTCTGCAAGAACAATCGGAACCGGCCGTTGAGCCGGAACCGAAGCCGGAACCGGAGGTTATTAAACCGGCCGGGCCTATGCTTGAGAAACCCAAACCGGCCAAACTGTCCGGTCCTACCGTTGTTCGCGTTGAATCGGTGGACGAAGATGTACGACGTCGCCCCGATGGACGGCGTGGCGGGCATAAGCTGCGCGCCAAATCGCCGACAACGGCCGCGCCATTGCCGTCGGTGCCCGCCGGCCCGGTACCGGGGAAAGGGAAAAAAGCCGGAAAAATCAAAACGCACGGGCGTCGCAAAGATTCCGGCGACGAAGGCGTCCGCCGCAGCCGCGGCACGGACCTCAAGCGGGTTCGCTTGCGCGATTTGGAAGAACGCCAGGCGCGTCTGGCGGCAGCCGGCGGCGCCAGCAAGCGTGCTAAACCGTCTCGACGGATCGAGGCGCGCAGCGCCGACGATGCCGGCCTTACGGTGGAACGTCCCGAAAAGACGGTTGTTCACGAACCGATTACCGTTAAGGACCTCTCGGCGGCCTTGGCGGTCAAGACCGGCGATATCATCACCAAATTATTGATGAGTCAGGGCATTCTGGCTACTGCCAACCAAACGATTTCAACCGAGGCGGCAGAGTTGGTCGCGTTGGAGTTCGGAACTGAGCTGGTGGTTGAGCGGAAACAGACCTTGCTGGAGCAGATTGAAGAACGATTTGCCCATCGTCCGCGTCCGCATCTGCAAAAACGCCCGCCGGTGGTTACGATGCTGGGGCATGTGGACCACGGCAAGACCAGCCTGCTGGATCGCATTCGAAAAACCGATGTTGCTGCCGGTGAGGCGGGCGGCATTACCCAGCATATCGGGGCTTATCAGATTGAGATTCACGGCAAAAAGATCACGTTTTTGGATACGCCCGGCCACGAGGCCTTTACGGCGATGCGTGCGCGCGGGGCGCATATGACCGATATTGTCATTTTGGTCGTGGCCGCCGACGACGGGGTGATGCCGCAGACCATTGAGGCGATTCATCACGCCAAAGCGGCTGAAGTGCCCATTTTGGTGGCCTTGAATAAGATTGATTTGCCGGGCGTGGATGTGAATCGCATTTACGGACAGCTTGCCGAGCATGAGCTGACGCCGCGAGAATGGGGCGGCACGACCGAGGTGATCCCCACCAGTGCCGCAACGGGACAGGGGATTGAGGAACTGCTGGAATATATTGACTTTACCGCGGAGGATTTGAATTTTTCGGCCGATCCGACCATTCCGGGTATGGGATGGGTGGTGGAGTCGCATATGTCCTCCACCCGAGGACCGGTTGCAACGGTGCTGATTAAAGAAGGGCATCTGGATAAGGGCGATGTAATCCTGGCCGGCGGTGTCTATGGGCATGTTCGCAGCATTAACGACAGTCGGGGGCGCAGCATCAAGACCGCCGAGCCGTCGATGCCGGTGGTGATTACCGGTCTGGATGGCGTGCCCCAGGCAGGCGATAAGTTTTATTGCCTTGAGGATATCAATGAAGCCAAACAGGCCGCCGAAGAGATGCAGCGGCTCAGCCGTGAACAGACTCTGGCCCAACGCTCGCAAATTACGCTGGACAATCTGTTCAGTCATATTGCCGCGGGCCATATCAAAGAATTGAACCTGATTGTCAAGGCTGACGTGCAGGGGTCGGTAGATGTGCTGCATAAATATCTGACCGACCTGAGTACCGATGAGGTGCGGGTCCGGATTATCCACAGCGGCGTCGGGGGCATCAACGAAGGCGATGTGGTGCTGGCCGAGGCATCCGGGGCGATTATCATTGGGTTTAATGTGGTTCCCGAAGATCGGGTGCGTCAATTGGCCGAGAGCAAAGGCGTCGATATCCGACTGTACAACATAATTTATCGCATCACGGAGGATCTCGAGGCGGCGATGATCGGCATGCTCGAGCCGGAAACCGAGGAAAAAGTACTCGGCCGGGCAGTCGTGCGAAATATTTTCAAGGTTTCCAGCATCGGCACGATTGCAGGCTGCTATGTGACCAACGGCGTTGTCCCCAAAAACGCCAAGCTGCGATTGATTCGCGACAATATCGTCGTCAAAGACAATTGCACGATTGAATCGCTCAAGCACTTCAAAGACGATGTACGTGAGGTGCGTGCCGGGCTGGAATGCGGCATCAAGATCGCCGGCTTTGACGACGTGAAGGTTGATGATGTGCTGGAGGCGTTCGAGGTGGTCCAAGTCAAACGGCAAACGCTGTAGGTCATCGGTCAGAGGGTTAACACGTAAGTCGGAAGGGGTTTTCAAAACGGCTTTTTGGATATGGTTTTTACATTGCGAACGTCAAGACGGCGTTTCAGCAGTACGTACAACGTGTGCGTATAAATATGGCGAAATCAAGACGACAACTGAAGATAGCGCGTGTGATTCGAGATTCAGTCAGCAATACGATTCAGAATCGACTAAGCGACCCGCGAATCATGGGGCTGATTAGCGTGACGGAAGTCTCGATATCGCCTGATACGAAAAACGCCACGGTGTATCTCAGCATCTTCGGCGTTGACGAAAAGGCAGGCAAGTTAACCTTTGCTGCGATACAGCACGCCGCCGGCCCTATTCAGGCGGCATTGGGACGCGATTTGACAGGGCGCGTCTGTCCGCATTTGCGGTTTGAACTGGATACGAAAATGAAAAAGACACTCCAGACGCTGGATCTGATTGATCGGGCGCGTCGGGAATATGAGCAGCCCTTTGAAGAGGGTGCCGAGCAAAACTTCGAATTGGACGACTCGGACGAGGACGAACCGCAGAGCCCTTAATCAGAAAAGGTCAAGGCGATGAAGAATAGTAAAGACTACAGCCCTAAAATCGAATCTCTGTTCAAGACATTAAGCACTTCGGCCGATCCGGTTGTGCCGCCGACGTACAGCGATCCGGTCGATGCGATCGTCTATGCCTTTATCAGTGCCTTTACCACCGAGACCAACGCTGTCAAAATCCATCGGCGTGTGCGCGACCATTTTGTGGATATGAATGATCTGCGGGTGTCGCGACCGGAAGAGATTTTGGAGGTTTTCGGCGACACGTCCGACGCAGCAGCAGCCTCGGCACAGGCCCTGACAGCGACTCTAAACGCCATCTTTGAAAAATACGACAAAGTCAGCCTTCAGCCGCTGGGCGGGGAGGGCAAACGGCAGGCCAGAAAAGAACTGGACGAGTTGGCAGGCATTACACACTTCGCAGCGGCTTATACGTTTTTGACCGCGCTGGGCGGCCATGCCATCCCGCTGACTGACCCGATGGTCAAGTACCTGCGGGACAAGGAGTTGGTGCATCCGGAAGCGACGATTCAGGAGATCGAAAGCTTCCTTGAGCGACATATTGCGGCCGCTGATGCGTATCCGTTTTATGTGTTTTTGCGTGCTGAGGCTGAGGGCAGAAACACCAAATCGACCCGCGCCAAAACAGCCTCCCGCGCCGGCTCGGGAAGCAAAAATACCAAAAAGAAAAAAACGACTCAGAAAAAAACCTCCAAAAAGTAACACCGCGTGAGCGGATTAACGGCCCGTTTGAGCCAGGCAAAATGACAGGTTTATTGTAAAGGAATCACAACATTGTCTGAAAAAGTATTGAAACTGGGTATTCCTAAAGGCAGTCTTCAGAACGCCACGTTCGAATTGTTTGAAAAGGCCGGGTTTAATATCTCTGGCTTTGAACGCAGTTATTTTCCGCGGATTGATGATCCGCAGATCCAGTTAATCCTGCTGCGTGCTCAGGAGATGAGCCGGTATGTGGAAGAAGGCGTGCTGGACGCCGGCTTTACCGGATATGACTGGATTATGGAGAACGCCTCGGATGTGCATGAGGTGTGCGAACTGCGATACAGCAAGGCCACCTCCAATCCGGCTCGCTGGGTACTGGCCGTGCCGAATGAGTCGTCCGTGGAAAAACCCGAAGATCTGGCCGGTGGGATCATTGCGACCGAACTGGTCAATACGACGCGTCGTTACTTTGAGCAGAAAAACATCAAGGTCAAAGTAGAGTTCAGCTGGGGCGCCACCGAGGTCAAGGCACGGCTGGTCAACGGTATTGTGGAATTGACCGAGACCGGTTCGTCGCTGCAGGCGAATAATCTGCGGATTATCGATACCATTTTGGAATCCACGACGCGATTTATTGCCTGTCACGAGGCGTGGCAGGATGCGTTTAAGCGGCATAAAATCGAAAACATTGCTATTTTGCTCAATGCTGCAATAGATGCGCGGACGCTGGTGGGTCTGAAACTCAACGTGGATAAACAGAATCTGGGGGCAATCCTCGACATCCTGCCGTCGGAAAAAAGCCCGACGGTCTCGCCGCTGGCCGATTCGGAATATGTGGCGGTTGAAACGCTGGTTGAAGAACGGATTGAACGAGAATTGATTCCGCAATTGAAACGTGCCGGCGCGTCGGGGATTTTTACCTATCCGTTAAATAAGGTCATCCATTAGCTCTGAGGTCAGAACAATAGTCCGTTGGGATTCAAGAGTAACGTTTTGTTAGAACGTAGTGCTTAGCATTTAATTCCATTGCGTTTTGTTTAAGAATTCACGTATCACTAAGGAAATCATTATGGCTGGACATTCGCATTGGGCGGGAATCAAACATAAAAAGGCGGCTAACGACGCCAAACGCGGGAAATTGTGGAGCAAGATTGCGCGGATGATTATCGTTGCGGCCAAGGCCGGCGGCGGAGACCCTGCGGCCAATTTGACGCTGCGGTACGCTATCGACAAGGCCAAAGATGCTAATATGCCCAAAGACACCATCGAAAAGGCCATCAAAAAGGGAACCGGTGAAATGGGCGGCGTCACCTACGAAGAGGTGCTGTATGAAGGCTATGCCCCCGGCGGCGTAGCGATTATGGTGGAGGGTCTGACTGACAACCGCACCCGCACAGCACCGGAAATCCGAAAGATTTTTGAGCGGCGCGGCGGCTCGCTCGGCGCGACCGGTTGTGTCAGTTGGATGTTCAAAAAACGCGGCGTGATTACCGTCAAGACCAGCGATATCGATGAGGATACGCTGATGGAGATCGCCCTGAGCAATGGAGCTGACGATATCGAGAACACCGGCGAGTTGTATGAAGTAACGTGCGAGCCGGATGCCTATGACGATCTGAAAGCAGCGCTGGAGGAAAAACACATCCCCCTTAACAGCGCCGAGCTGTCGATGATGCCTGAAAACACCGTCACCATCAGCGATCCGGACCTGGCTCAGCGGATTTTGGCGTTGATGGAAGATTTTGAGGATCACGACGATGTGCAGGAAGTGTATGCCAACTTTGATATCCCCGACGAAATCCTTCAAAAGATATCTTCATAAGACATCCTCATCGTCATCCTTATGGTCGGTCCTGTTTAGGGGCGGTTGAGTTTAGGCCTCTTGCGGCGGGGTTTGCTTTTGCTGTTCGACAAGGCGCTGGCGAACGATGTTGAAGAACGCGTCATAGCGGCCGCTCTTGAAGTCGGGAAAGGTAAAGGGGAAGGTCTGCCAGGTGCCGCGGACATAGGTCATCGTTACTTCGGCGTACATCCGGTCGCCGATATAGACGCGATGGGCAAAGTTCTTGGTCGAGGCCAGCACGAGTTTACTCGGCTCAATCAGGCCGGGGTCAAAATTGACCGGCCGCGGCCACGGCCGCTGCAACGTGTGGGCCAACCGTTGCTCAAGCCGGTTGGTGGTGTGTTTGACGGCGGCCAGCCTGCCGGGGTCGATCAATTGCTCAAAGGCGACAAATTGGCGCAGAATCTCCGGTCCGGCCTGTTCCGCATAATAGGCGGTCATATCAAACGGCCATATCTGACTGACACAATCGGCCCGTCCCAGCGTCCGGGTTAAGAGATCACGGGCCGCCTCGAGTGCCTCGGCATCACTGGCCAGGATGCCGCAGATCAATTTGACCGGTTTGGGTGCCGGCAAGTCCCACATTCACAACGTCCTTTCTACTGTTTCAAAAGCCTGGATGCTGCTTCCCTTTCGCTCTCCGTAAGACCATCGGATGGGCACGACCCATTTACGTTTTTGTATATCTTCTTTTGGCGGCAATGTCTAAAAGTCCTTGACAGCGTTTGTCTTTTGGCTTTACTGTACGCATTGGGATGAGTAAAATGTAGCCGAAAATAAGGATATCAACAAGGGTTTCCTTGAGCAAATTAAGGATGGACTATGATTGTGGATTGCCATACGCATCTGCAGTGCTCTGAGCGTGGCAAGCTGACCGAAGAGCATCAGCGTCTGTGTAAAAATGTGGACGCGTGCTTTGTTCTGGCCGGCGCAGGGCCGCAGCGCAATGAGTGGAACGCCGATCTGGAAACATACCTGCGTCAAACGCCCAAAGCCTACGGCTTTGCGGCTGTAAACCCGCTGGACAATGACATAACGACCAAACGGCTCAAATCGCTGAAAAATCAAGAGCGGATGGTGGGAGTGGTCTTGTATTGCGCAGAAGAGGACTTTCATCCAGCGCACAGCCGGGCACTTCAGTTGTACGAGGCGGCCGAACAGGAGGGACTGATTGTGTTTTTCCATAACTGTCCGCCGTTTTCGCAGACGGCAACCATGGGCTATGCTCAGCCGTGGCTGCTGGATGAGGTAGCGCGGCTGTTTCCGCGGCTTCGGATCGTCATCGGCCGCATGGGGTTGCCGTTTTATTTGCAGACTCTGTGCCTGCTTGGCAAGCATGAGAATGTGTTTGCCGACCTGACGATTCATCCGCAAAAGATATGGCAGGTCTACAATCTGATCATGGGAGCTTATGAGGCCGGTGTGATGGACAAACTGCTGTTTGGCAGCGGCTTTCCTTCTGCTGAACCGGACCACTGCATTGAGACGCTGCTGGGGTTTAATAAGATGCTGGCCGATACGCATCTGCCGCAGGTGCCCCGTGAGAAACTGCGCAGTATTGTCGAGCGCGACAGTTTGAAAACATTAGGAATAAAATAAAACCTCATCATGCAACCATAAAAATGTGATCAGAGGGATGAGGCGGCGTTGCCGTAAGTGTTTTAATAGGTTTCTTTGCATTGTAATCAGTGAATTTTAGTTTTTGTGGGAGCCAATCGGATGACGCAGCAGCGTTGGTCAAGCCGTTTGGGGATTGTATTGGCGGTGGCCGGAAGCGCTGTCGGCCTGGGTAATTTTCTGCGTTTCCCCGGGGTGGCCGCCGAAAATGGCGGCGGTGCGTTTATGATCCCCTATTTCATTTCTTTTTTTCTGTTGGGTCTGCCGTTGATGTGGATTGAGTGGACCATCGGGCGGTTCGGCGGCGGGTTCGGCCACAGCACCGCACCGGGCGTGTTCCACACCATGTGGCAAAAAAACCGCTTTATCAAATACTTCGGGGTAATCGGGATATTCGGACCTGTTGTCATTTTTACCTTTTATACCTATGTCGAATCTTGGCTGCTGGGCTACAGCGTTTTTGCGATTACCGGCAAGTATGCCGGTTGTACGGATTCGACGGCCATGGCAGACTTTTTATGCGGCTATCAGGGGCTGGTTCACAACGAGCACTTCAGCGGGATCGCAACAGCGTATTTGTTCTTTCTGATCAGCTTCGCCATCAATGTGATTGTGGTGGGATTCGGCATCAGTCGCGGCATTGAGCGGTTCTGCAAGTGGGCCCTGCCGCTGCTGGTGGTGATTGCGGTGATTCTTGCGGTGCGGGTTTTGACGCTGGGGGCGCCGGATCCGACAAGGCCGGAAAACAACGTGATCAACGGGCTTGGGTTTTTGTGGAATCCGGACTGGAAGGCCCTCAGCGATCCCAGTGTCTGGCTGGCCGCGGCCGGACAGATTTTCTTTTCACTCAGTGTCGGGTTCGGGGTTATTTTAACCTACGCCAGTTACCTGCGCCGCAACGACGATGTGGCATTGTCGGGCTTGACAGCTGCAGCCACCAATGAGATGACCGAGGTAGTCCTCGGCGGCAGCCTGGTTATTCCGGCGGCGTTTGCCTTTGTCGGCGCAGCCGGCATCGAAGTCATCACCCGCCAGGGTATTTTTGAGATTGGCTTTATCACGATGCCGCTTGTGTTGGAAAAGATGGCATTCGGTCAGGTATTCGGCTTTTTGTGGTTCTTCTTGTTGTTTGTCGCCGGCATTACCAGCTCCATTTCTCTGGCCCAGCCGGCCATCGCGTTTATGGAAGACGAATTCAATTTGACACGGCGCGAAGCGGCGATGTTGTTTGCGGTGGTTACCTTTTTGTTGTGTCAGCCGATCATCTTCTTCTACGGCAACGGGGTCCTGAAAGAGATGGATTTTTGGGGGACAACAGTCTGTCTGGTTGTTTTTGCAACAATTGAGGTGATTTTGTTCGGCTGGGTCTTCGGCATCGACCGGGCATGGACGGAACTGCACGCCGGCTCGGATATTCGCATCCCTCCTGTTTACCGGTTTATTATCAAATATATTACGCCGTTAATGCTGCTGACAATTTTGGCCTCGTGGGTATGGTCGGAATGGCGAAAACATCTTTTCCTTGAAGATATCCCCCCTGCCGACAAGCCGATTATTTTGCTGACCCGCCTCGGGCTGCTGGGGCTGTTTGTCTTTTTATTGTTGATGGTGCGGATTGTTTGGCGGCGGCGGTCTTTGAACACCGTTCAGGAGTCTGAGCCATGAGAGTAGATGGGTGGATTTTTATGCTCACAAGCTGGGCGGTGATTCTGGGGCTCTTCGGCTATTCGATGTATCGCACCCTGACCAGCAAACCGCCGCCTGATGATTCCCAAAGCCCGCAGGATGAGCAGAACGGTGGGGATTAGATAATATCTTCAATGGCCTCGGTCAGATTGGAGAGCAATTCCCACTCCGTTTTTATCATACCGGCCATTTTGTCCAGAAACGACTCATCTCGTTGTTGTCGGGCAAAGTGCTTAGAGAACAGTTTTTCATAGACCGACAGCAATTTGGGAATACAGACCTCAAGCGAAAACATCTTGGCGATTTTTTGGGCCTGCGTGGCAAATTGCTTTTTTTGTTCTGTGGAAAGGCTGAAGAACTGCTCAAGGGCATCGGCAAACGCCCGGCTGTTTTCCTCATGCAGCACATAGCCGTTTTGTCCGTGGTTGACCACCTCGCGCACACCCGGCGCATCCAGTGCCACGACCGGTACGCCGCAGGCCATCGCCTCGGCCAGCACCAGCCCCTGGGTTTCGCTTTTGGACGAAAAAACAAAGACATCCATCGCGTAATAGCCATCGACAAGGGAGCGGTCTTTGAGTTTGCCGACAAAATGAACGCGATCCAGGACACTGAGCCGCGAAAAAATCGCTTTCATGGAGGGCTCAGAGGGGCCGTATCCTATCACGACAAAATGAACGCGAGGGGCGTTTTGTAAATACAGTCCGACGGATTGACAGAGAAACTCGAGGTTCTTTTCGGGGGCCAGCCTGCCGACATGACCGATAAGCGGCACATCGATGGGGATGTGGTGGCGCTGTCTAAAGGCCTGCCCTTCGCCTTCGGCAAAGCGGCCAAGGTCGATGCCGGTCGGGACCACCTCGATGGGTGTGGTAACACCCCGCTGACGAAGAATCTCGGCAATGCTGGCGCTGGGCACAATGACAACATCGGCCATATTGGCATAGCCGGTGGACAAACGAATGACAAACAGTTTGAGTTTTTCAAAGCCGACCGGCACATAGTGCGTGTATTGTTCAAACATGGTATGGTGGGTGTACACCAGGGGTAAATCGAATTTTTTGGCCACACGCACCGCCGTATTGCCAATCAGAAACGGATGATGCGAGTGGATAAGATCGGGTTGAAATCTCTCGATATGCCGTCTTAAAAAGCCGTGAATCGGCACCACGACGGCAAAATCGCTGCCGTTGAAGTGCTGAATGGCGGGCAATCGGATCACATCGGCCTCATCTTCGACGGCATGTTCATACTCGGGCGCAACGACAAGCACGTGATGGCCGCGTTTTTTCAGTTCGGCCGCACACGTGGAAACAGAGTTGGCCACACCGCCAACGTGCGGCAGATACGTATTGGTCATCATCACAATATTCATCAGCTTGGTATCTCTTTTGTGTTCGGTTTTGACTGTAATTTCATCTTCTTTATGCTGGTTCATTATACCGATTCTGCACGGACCGTGCCACCGTCTTCCCGTTTTTCGTCGGGTTTGACTTTTCAGCACATCCCCCTGAAAACCTGAGGCTGGGTTGAAATTTTTTCAAAAATCCGCAATTACAGGCTTTTGGCCCCCAGAGAGTCTTATAAAAATGCGATATTTAGACTGCTTAGAGATGATCTGTAACGATTGTATCGACTATAACACCGAATGAGTTTGA
>MTKW01000295.1_pt1 | contig 21311 bp, 19 predicted proteins | sample 1042761 | NCBI WGS metagenome assembly MTKW01 (sample SAMN06205366, study PRJNA360243) | anaerobic digester metagenome | biome: Wastewater treatment plant; feature: Anaerobic digester sludge; material: sludge; isolation source: anaerobic digester fed with sludge from wastewater treatment plant ... | reverse complement strand
GAAAAATGCCGGTGTAAAATGCGCTATTGTACCGCACGGTTACGATCAAAAAGTGTTAAGCATTAAAGATAAAGGTGTAATCTTTTTAAAGAAAGTAACAGACATTATTTCTTTAGACATAAATTAGGAACATAGAGTGCGTTAATTACCTGTGTTCGTGATAAAATATTACTATGAAAATACTTTTATACAACTCACTTACAAAACAAAAAGAAGAATTCATTCCGCTGCGTAAAGGCGAAGTATCAATGTATGTATGCGGTCCAACAGTCTACGACTATGTGCATGTTGGTAATATGCGTCCTGTTGTCGTCTTTGATACATTACGGCGCTTTTTTAATCACGCAGGTTATCAAGTGATTTATGTTTCTAACTACACTGATGTTGATGATAGAATCATTGAAAAAGCGCAAAAAACTAATAAAAAAGAAACTGAAATTAGTGAATTTTATATTGAAGCTTTTGCAGACTCGGCAACTAAAATTAATGCCTTAAAACCTACATTTACCCCAAAAGCAACGCAGCACATTGAAAGTATGATTGCTTTTATAAAAGTGTTAATCGCTAATGGCGATGCTTATGAAAATGATGGTGAAGTATTTTTCCGTGTGTCAAAAGTTGAAACTTATGGTGAATTGTCAAATGTCACACAAGACGAACTTCAAGTTGGTGCGCGGATTGACGCTAACCCGAAAAAAGAACATCCGAATGATTTCTTATTATGGAAGAAAACGGATGATGCAGGAATTAAATGGGATTCACCGTGGGGCGCAGGTAGGCCAGGGTGGCACACAGAATGCGTTGTGATGATTAATGATATATTTGGGAAGCCTTTAATTGATATTCATGGTGGCGGATTTGATCTTAAGTTTCCACATCACGAAAACGAAATCGCGCAAGCGAGGGCTTACGCTAATACGGGGCTTGCTAATTACTGGATGCATAACGGCTTCATTAATTTAAACAATCAAAAGATGGCAAAGTCCACTGGTAACTTTGTAACTGCTAAAGATTTTATTGAAGAGTATGGCGCTACATCATTACGCTTATTACTTTTATCTACGCATTATCGGAGTCCAGTAAACCTTAGTGCAGAGATAATTGAAAACACTAATAATGAAGTGCTGCGCCTACAAAGAACTAAGCAAGCACTTGTGCGTCATTTTGCGCTACACCCACTCAAAGTTACAGATGATTCACTACTCTTAAAATTTGAAGAAGCTTTAGCCGACGACTTAAATACACCAAACGCTTTAAGTGAATTATATGCAGTTGTTAAAGACTTAAATATCTTACTTCGAAACCCGTTAAAAGAAGAAGAAAAACTCGCTAAATTAGCAAACGCATTTGAAGTAATGCTTGATGTTTTAGGACTTGATTTAGGTGTTAAAAATCTAAATGAAGAAGACACTAAATTGCTAAAAGACTACGAAAATGCAAGGAAAAACAAGGATTTTGCGAAAAGTGACGCTTTACGCGAAGAGTTGCAAAAACGGGGTATTTTTTAATGAATAATAATAACCAAAGAACACAATTAGCCTACGGACGAAATAACGTTTTAGCGTGTTTAGATGCGGGGATTGTAATTAAAATTATTTTTCAAGAAGGTTTTAGTGATGAAAAGATAATTAAACTTGCCACTAAGCAAAATCTTGAAATTACTTATGCAAAGAAAAAAGATTTAAATAATATGGTTGCGGGCAATCATCAAGGTATTGTCGCCGTTGTTAAATCTTTTAAATTTAATATTTTGGAAGAACTTATTATTGCTGCGAATAATGTAGATAATCCAATTATTTTAGTATTAGATGAAATTAAAGATCCACATAATCTTGGGGCGATAATTAGAAGTGCTGAAGCTTTTGGTGTCACAGGAATAGTGATGAAAAAAGATCGGCAAGTCTCAATTACTCCAGCGGTAATGAAAGTTGCTACTGGAGCGCAAAATAATATTTTAATTGCGCAAGTGACTAATCTTTCGCAAGCATTAGAGAAATTAAAAAAGACTGGGTTCTGGGTTGTAAGTACAGACTTAAAAGCTGAACAAAATGTTAGCGATTTAAAATACGATTTCAAAACTGCACTGATAATGGGTAATGAGCATAAAGGCGTTTCACCTTTATTAACGAAAAATTCTGATTTTGTTGTTAAGATTCCGATGCTTGGAAAAACTAATTCTTTAAATGTAAGTGTCGCAACAGGCGTAATGCTTGCACTAATTCGTCAAATTCAATTGTAGTTATTAATAGTAACTTAAAATAAATTACTTAATAGAAAGGTTCCTGCCATGTCTTTAAAATTTTCAACATCAAACGAAAGCGCTATTCGTGCTTATATCGCTGGTGATAAAGAAGCAATTAATTTAATTCTTGCTAATTTNNGTTGTCATTAATAATGCGATGTCTAATTATATTAAACAACAAACAAGCCTCACTAATAGCTTGTCGCGTTACGGTATTAGTTTAGATACAACTTTGTATGATGATAATGATAATTTTATGATTTCAGACTCAATTGCTAAAGTCGTAGCCGACAATGATTTAGGTATATATTCACCCGCTAAGATTGGGTTCTTTGAAGACTTGCTGCCTGTATCATTAACTCCGCTTGAAATAGTAATTGTTAAAGGTAAACTAGCGGGATATACTTATCAAGAACTGCAAAAGATGTTAAAACTTCCTAAGCGAAAAATAGACGCAACAATTGTTTCAATTAAAGAAAAGTGGCGAGCACTACTTTTATAAAATTTAGAATTTTGTTTTACTCCATATAATCGGCAAAAATTATTAATTACAAAGCTTAATAAATCGCTTTTCATATGGTATAATAAATAAGGAATAATTTATGAAAAAAGACCCATTCATTGAATATTTAAAAGAAAACAACCCTACCGAAAAGCAAAAGAAATACTCTTGGTATACCGCGATAGGTTTACAAGAAGTTGATGGATTAGAAACCTCGGATTATTTGAAAGAAACCGCAATCAAGAATATAAAGGGCGAAATATCTTTAGATGAAACTAAAAGATTAATTTTCGCATATTATGAACACGCTACTGAAAGAGAAAAACAGAACGAAGAAGCTGACAAAGTTTCAATTCAAATCGCAGAAATTTTATACAAAAAGGCCTTTACTTTTTCTGTTGTTGAGTTCTTAAAAACTCACAAATTTCTATTTTTGGACATTTATGAACATGCAGGTGAAATTCGTAAATTCAATATTAGTAAAAAGGAATGGATTTTAAATGGAGCAAGTGTTACTTATGGAGACTTTTCTTCCTTAAAAGACATGTTGGAGTACGATATAAGTCAAGAAAAAAGTGTAGATTATTCTAAGTTCTCGAGAGATGAGAGAATTAAACACATAGCTAAATTTATTGCTGATTTATGGCAAATCCACCCTTTTGCTGAGGGCAATACAAGAACGACGGCAGTATTTTTAATAAAGTATTTGCGTTCTTTGGGGTTTGATGTCACCAATGATTTATTTGCTAAAAACTCATGGTATTTTCGGAACGCTTTAGTAAGAGCAAATTATAATAATGTTTCAAAAGAAATATTTGAAACTACAGAGTATTTGGAGTTATTTCTAAGGAACCTTTTGTATAACGAAAACAATAAACTTTCAAATCGACAAATGCATGTGGAATATATGAAAAAACCGGACATTGATAAAGAAAAACCGGACATTGCCTTAAAAAGAATGTCTCTGACTGTAAAAACTAAGGCTAATATTATGAGACTGAATGACTCAATTAAGAATGATATTTTTGGGAGAAAAGAAATAATGCACATTTTGGGTTTGTCTGCATCTAGATCCTCGGAACTTATAAAACAAATGTTAGATTGTGACATTATTGTTGCAGTAAAAGGTCAAGGTAAAGGTAAATATATTTTCAAGTGAGATAAACCTTCGTGGAATTATGCTATACTCTTTGACAGGAAGTAATGGCTGTGCTATTATTCCTTTACTATACACTTAAAAGGAGTATAATATATGCGGAAAAAGATTCTTTTAATATGCGAAGTTTGCTTGTCACGGAATTACAACACATCCGTCAACAAAGCCACGCAAACAGAACGCTTCCAAATTAAAAAATATTGTCCAAAGTGTAATAAAATGACATTACACAAGGAAAGTCGGTAGGAGAAAGATTATGGGATTAAGAAAGTATTCAAACGAAGTTGTTAAAGAGGCAAAGCGTGTCCGTTGGCCAAAACCAGATGTGCTTTTCCCAACAATTGTCGTTGTGTTAGTTATTGTCTTTTTTGCTGCTTTTATGTTATTTGTAGAAGACCTAGCGGTCGGTAAATTACTCGGTGAAATTGAACGCGTCTTCCAAGGATTTAAGAAGTAGGTAACGTTATGGCAGAAAATATGGAAATGAAATGGTACGTTGCAAGTACGCAATCAGGACAAGAAAACACGGTTGTACATAACATCCGTCGGCGGCTTGAATCAAGTGATAAAGCTGACACTGTTGCGCGCATCATCGTAGCCGAAATTGAAGAAGAAGTATTAAATAAAGACAATAAAATTGTTATTAAAAAACGGAACTTATATCCGGGTTACATTTTCTTAGAAATGGAAATGAGCGATGAGATGTGGTTCCTTATTCGTAATACTCCTGGTGTTACTGGTTTTATTGGTTCATCAGGTCGTGGGGCGAAGCCTTTCCCTGTTGAATACGAAGAACTTGAACCAATCTTAAAACGTTTAGGTCATGTTGATAAAACAATGTATGAACGTTACGCAGTGGATGATTATGTCCGTGTTATCGACGGACCACTCGTGGGCACTGAAGGACGGATCATTGAGATTGATCGCGAAACAGGAAATGTTAAAATTGAAGCAGTCTTCTTTGGTCGCGTTACCACCGCTGATATCAACTTTGCGTTAATTGAAAAAGTTGAATTTTAGATAAAAACAACTCTAAAAACATTCACCCTAGCATTGTGCTGGGGTGTTTTTTAATCAAATTATCATAAAATGATAGTCATAAAATGCTGTTTTTAACATAAAACACGAAAAATTACAATTTATCGTTGCCCAAAAATATATTTTTGGTATAATCATATGCGTATATTGCTCGCGATGTGCGGACATAATACGCTCGTGGGAGGAAGAGGCGATCTTCCCCTTACCACAGCACGGACATATCTAAAAAACGAAGGAGGAAAGTCACGTGAGTAAAAAAATCGCAAAAGTCGTAAAACTCGAACTTATCGGTGGCGAAGCTAAACCTGGTCCAAAATTAGCGTCAGTAGGTGTTATTATGCCTAAATTTTGTACTGACTTTAATGCCCAAACCGGTGATCGTCGCGGTGAAGTAGTTCCAGTAATTATTACGGCATATGAAGACAAGTCGCATTCTTTCATTTTAAGAACGACACCCACCAGCATTCTTTTACGGAAAGCCGCTGGGGACATCAAAAAAGGAGCAGGCAATCCTAAAGTCGAAAAAGTTGGGAAAATTACCCAAACCCAATTACGCGAAATTGCCGAATACAAATTACCTGACCTCAATGCTAATGACGTCGAAGCCGCAATGAAAATCGTTGCTGGTACCGCACGCAACATGGGCATTGTAGTCGAAGATTAGTGGAAGAGAACCCACTCGTTAGTACCACAGAGGAGGAAATATGAAAAGAGGGAAAAAGTACAAAGCCGCAGCGGCTTTAGTCGATAAAGAAAAACTTTATACGATCGAAGAAGCAGTTGCGCTTGTCAAACAAACTTCAACAACTAAATTTGATGCCACTATNNACACTCGTGTTACCACACGGTAATGGTAAGGAAAAAACAGTTCTTGTCATTACTAATAGTCCAGAAGCCGCTAAAGAAGCAGGCGCTGACTTCGTCGGGGGTAAAGACATGATTGAAAAAATTAAGTCCGAAAACTGGTTTGGTTATGATGTTATCGTCGCCACCCCAGATATGATGGGCGAACTTGGGAAATTAGGACGATTACTCGGTCCAAAAGGACTTATGCCTAACCCAAAAACCGGAACCGTCACGACTGATGTCGCTAAAGCCGTCCAAGAAATTAAGGCTGGTAAAGTCGAATATCGTGTTGACCGGGAAGCAAATATGCACGTGTCAATTGGCCGCGTGAGCTTCGAAGACGAAAAATTAATTGATAACCTTAACGCACTTACCGAACGCATTGTGAGAGTTCGTCCCGCTGCAGTTAAAGGAACATTTATCAAAAATGCTGTGATCCATACAACTATGGGTCCATCGATCAAGATTACATTCCCTGGTCGATAAGCACAAACTACGCTATCAATAACCTAAGAAAACAACGGCGGAAATAAGCTTAATAATGTTGTCGAGGAAAGAATATAAATTAGTGAATATCCTTGTGGGATTATTGAAGCCTCAATTACCAAATTAACGGAAGGAGGATGAACAATGAATCAAAAAAGCATCGTTGCAAAGGAAGCAATTGTTAAAGAAGTAGTCGATTTAGCTAAAAGTCATGAAGCATTTATCGTGTTTACTTACCACGGCTTAAGTGTTTCACAAATTACTGAATTACGTCGCTTATTACGCGCTGATGGCAACACGATGGGTGTATATAAAAACTCATTAGTCGAACGCGCAGTTAAAGAACTTGGCCACGAAGAATTAAATGATTATTTAACCGGACCAAACGCATTCTTATTTAGTAAAGATGTTAGTTCAGGCGCTAAAGCATTAACACGCTTCGCACGCTTCAATGATGTCGTCGAAATTAAAGGTGGTCTTTTCGAAGGAAACCGTGTAGTCGATGGCGCAGAAGTACGTAACATTGGACGCTTACCAGATCGCAACGGAATGATCTCAATGTTCTTATCAGTGCTCAATGCACCAATTCAAAAGTTTGCCGCTACAGTTAAAGCGGTCGCAGAAAAACAATAAAATTGCCCAAGGAGGAAAAGAAAAATGGCAAAATTAACCGTTACAGACATTATTGCGGCATTAAAAGAAATGACCGTACTCGAATTAAATGATTTAGTTAAAGCAGTCGAAGAAGAATTCGGCGTTACCGCAGCAGTCGCAACTGCTGGACCAGCACCAGAAGATGATGGCCCAGTTGACAAAGGTCCATCAGAAGTCACCTTAGTGCTCAAACACTGGGGTCAAAGTAAAGTTGCAGTCATTAAAGCTGTCCAAGCTATCACTGGCTTAGGCTTAATGGATGCCAAAAAATTAGTTGATGGTGCCCCTGTCAACATTAAAGAAAAAATCTCACCTGTTGAAGCAGAAGAACACAAAAAAGCTCTTGTCGAAGCTGGTGCGGATGTTGAAATTAAATAACTTAAATAAGCAAGATGCGAAGACCCACAATTCATGTTGTGGGTTTTCGTGCGTTTAAGGAAGGTTGAATTTGAGTCATTATTTTACAAATAATAACGAGCTAGAACATGATATTCGCACATTAGAATTATCATTACAAGGCACAAATTTAACGCTAATTACTGACCGCGGAGTCTTCAGCAATAAAGAAATTGATGAAGGGTCCATTGTACTACTCAAAAGTATTATTAAGAGCATAGACGTAAAGGGCGAAGTACTTGATGTCGGGTGTGGTTACGGGACGCTTGGCTTATATTTAGCCGCACGCTACCCCGAAATTAAAGTCACAATGTTCGACATTAATGAACGCGCTGTAAGTCTAACGAGTGAGAACGCTAAACGCAACAACCTCACAAATACACATGTTTATGTAGATAGTGACTATCAGGCTCTACCTAAACATACATTCAACTTGATAGTTATTAACCCACCAATTCATGCGGGTAAAAAAGCTTATTACCCCCTTCTTAGTGCGGCGCGTGACTATCTCACTGATGGCGGAATACTGATGTTTGTGATTCGTAAGTCCCATGGCGCTAAAAGTGCCGCAAAGTACTTAAGTGACTATTATTCAAATATCACACTTATACAAAAAGATGCGGGATTCTACGTCTATCACGCACAAAAGTAACAAAATACAAGTAAAGCGAGGCCATTTATGAAAACAATTAACGATAAAACAAAAAGACTCCACAATGACCGAGTTGACTTTAGCAAGATCAGCGGAAACTTCGAAGTTCCTAATCTTGTAGGAATTCAAATCGACTCATTCGAGTGGTTCAAAAATGAAGGTATCGCGGAAGTATTTAATGAAATCTTCCCTGTTGAATCTTATAGCAAAGACATTGAAATTGGCTTTGAAGGATTCCGCTTTGATACTCCAAAATATACGTATTTAGAATGTAAAGATCGTGGCTTTACTTATAGCGCACCATTACGCGTTACATTATCGCTTGGGATTAGAAAAACGGGTGAAGTCGTTAAAAGTGAAATCTTTATGGGTGATATCCCTTTAATGACACATACCGGTACATTCGTTATTAACGGTGCTGAACGAGTAATCGTCTCGCAAATTGTTCGTTCACCAGGCGCCTATATGTCCAAAGAGTTAGACACTAAATCAGGTAAGTTTATTTATAACGCTGATTTAAATCCAACGCGCGGGACATGGTTAAACTTTGAAAATGACGCGAAAGGTTTATTATCAGTCCGGATTGATAAACAACGGAAAATGAATGCAACGTTGCTTTTAAAGGCACTTGGCATTACCGATTATCACGAGACAATTGAACTCTTTGATGTGTTTGACGCGAAAAACCGCGCCAAAAATAATATACGTAAATCGGAAGAAGAGATGACTTCGCTTGAATTAACTTTGCGTAAAGACGAAAGTTTTACAACTTCACTTGAAGCACTTTACGAAATTTTCCGGCGCTTAAAACCAGGCGAACCAATGAGTGATGAAGGGGTTAAAAATCACCTTATTCAAAAATTCTTTGATCCAAAGCGTTATGACTTAGGCAAAGCGGGTCGCTTTAAATTTGCGAAAAAACTTGGTATCTACGAACGTTTAGAAGGCGTTGTCCTTGCTGAAGATTTAGTAAGTGTTGACGGCGAAATTCTTTTCGAAAAAGAACACCAAATGAAAAAAGAAGATGTCGATAAGCTCCGTGCCCTTAAATTCTTCGAAAAAGGTGCCCATACTTATACGATTCCTTTTAACCCTGATTTAGATGATTATAATACTGTCAATATTGTTAAGGCTTATGTTAATGATGAAAAAACACAAGCAATTAATATTGTTGGCACTGATTTAAATATTGACGAAAAACGCGTCACGACTCCTGATATTGTCGCTGTTTTCTCCTATTTCTTAAATCTAATGCACGGTATTGGTCGCGTTGACGATATTGACCACCTTAGCAATAGACGTGTTCGTCCAGTTGGCGAATTAATTCAAAATCAATTCCGTGTTGGACTTTCAAAAATGGTTAAAGCAATGAAAGATTCTTCATCAATTGCTGATACAGAAACTATTACTGTCCAAAAACTTGTCAATACTCGAGCAGTAGCGAGTGCGATTCGTGATTTCTTCGCGACAAGTCAGCTTTCGCAATTTATGGACCAAGTTAACCCACTTGCGGAACTTACAAACAAACGGCGGATTAGTGCCTTAGGTCCTGGCGGACTTACCCGTGACCGCGCAAGCTTTGATGTGCGTGACGTTCACTATTCGCACTATGGTCGTATTTGTCCAGTTGAAACGCCAGAAGGACAAAATATTGGGCTTATTAATAACCTAGCGTGTTATGCGAAAGTTAATGAATATGGCTTTATTGAAACACCATATCGTAAAGTCTTAAAACCATATGGTCAAATTACAAACGAAACAATTTATTTAGACGCGGACGAAGAAAAAGAGTTCGTTATTGCCGAAGCAAACGTTGAAGTTGATGAAAATGGTGTGATTCAAACTCAAGAAATCATCGCCCGTTATCAAGGTGAAAACGTCTTAGTTAGTCCCGATAAAGTTGATTACATTGATGTCTCACCAAAACAAATCGTGAGTATCGCCGCTGCGTTAATTCCGTTTTTAGAAAATGACGACGCAATGCGGGCACTCATGGGTGCTAACATGCAACGACAAGCGCTACCATTAATGGTGCCAGAATCACCATATGTTGGTACGGGACTTGAAACAAAAATTGCTCACGACTCGGGGTCAGCAATTACTGCACATAAAGATGCCGTTGTCACTTATGTAGACGGCGCTAACATTAGTGTGAAGTTTGATGACGACACAACTTTCACTTATAAATTACAAAAATTCGCGCGGAGTAACCAAGGAACTTGCTTTAACCAAGTACCAATCGTTAAAGTTGGTGATAAGGTGAAAAAAGGTCAAGTTTTAGCCGATGGACCATCGATGGTTAACGGTGAACTCTCCCTTGGTCGTAATGTCACTATCGCCTTTATGACGTGGGATGGTTACAACTTTGAAGACGCGGTTATTATGAGTGACAGACTCGTTAAAGAAGATGTGTATACGAGTATCCATATTGAAGAATATAAAATTGAAGCCCGGAAAATTAAAACTGTTTCTGAACGGATTACGCGCGACATTCCAAATGTGAGTGAAGCCGCAAAAGCGTTCTTAGATGAAAACGGTATTATTATTCCTGGTGCGGAAGTTAAAGAAGGCGATATCTTAGTTGGTCGCGTGACACCAAAAGGTCAACGTGAACAAAGTCCAGAAGATCGCTTACTCCAAACAATCTTTAATGAAAAAGTGCGTGAAGTTAAAGACACTTCCTTACGTGTCCCGCATGGTGGCGGCGGAACGGTGATTGACGTTAAAGTCTTTACCCGTGAAGCAGGCGACGAACTAGGACCAAACGTCGAAATTAGTGTCAGTGTCTTTATCGGCCAAAAACGTAAAATTAGTGAAGGGGACAAAATGAGCGGACGCCATGGTAATAAAGGTGTTATTTCGCGGATTCTCCCAGAAGCTGATATGCCGTTTATGGAAGATGGCACACCAATTGATATTATGCTTAACCCCCTTGGTGTACCAAGCCGGATGAATATCGGTCAAGTACTTGAAATTCACTTAGGTATGGCTTGTAAGAAACTCGGTGTTAAAGTTGCTTCTCCAGTATTTGACGGGATGACTAATGAAGAAATCTTTGAATTAATGGAAGAAGCAAAGATGCATAAAGACGGTAAAGAAATACTATATGACGGCCGCACCGGTGACCGTTTTGATGAACGGATTAGTGTTGGTGTCATGTACTTAATTAAACTTGTCCACATGGTTGATGATAAGTTGCACGCGCGTGCGACTGGACCTTATAGTCTTGTCACACAACAACCACTTGGTGGTAAAGCGCAAAACGGTGGACAAAGATTTGGGGAAATGGAAGTGTGGGCACTTGAAGCTTATGGTGCCGCTAACATTCTCCAAGAAATTCTCACAATCAAGAGCGATGACCGTGTTGGTCGTAAACGCACTTACGAAGCAATCGTGAAGGGCTACGACTTACCAACACCAGGAATCCCTGAAGCATTTAAAGTGTTAGTGCGTGAACTACAAGGACTCGCGATTAACGTTGAATTACGGATGAAAGACGGCGAAATCCTTGACTTAGATAAACTCGCTAAAGAGCAAGATGCAGATATCCGTCGCTCCCGCAGAAGTACTGCTGTTAGAGAAGAACAAGAAGTGTTCGACCCAGAAGAAANNAACCATTTAATATTAATGATTTAGCAAGTGTCCAAATTGGACTTGCTTCCCCAGACATGATTCGGGAATGGTCAAATGGTGAAATTTTAAAACCAGAAACGGTCAACTACCGGAGCCAAAAACCCGAACTTGATGGTCTTTTCTGTGAACGAATCTTCGGGCCTAGTAAGGATTATGAATGTCATTGTGGTAAATATCGACGGATTCGCCACCGCGGTACAGTTTGTGAAAAGTGTGGTGTTGAAGTTATTTCTAAATATGTGCGTCGTGAACGGATGGGGCATATTGAACTTGCTAGTCCGTGTACACATATTTGGTACTTAAAAGGGACACCGGCAAGAATTGCAACCCTTTTAGATATCCCTGCTAAACAACTAGAAGAAATCGTCTACTTTATTAGCCATATCGTAACTGATCCAGGCACAAGTAGTGTCCTTTCTTACAAACAATTTATTGATGAAACAACAGGGCGTCAAGTGTTCGCTGAAGCGATTAAAGAAATTCAAGAAAATATTGAAGAAGGTAGCTTTGAACACGCAAAAGGTAGTGAACTTTTAGAACGACTTGAAGTGACACAAACTTTCGACTTCTTTGCGACTTCGCGTTATATTAGTAAACATACTGGCGCTAAGTTTGGTGAAGGTGCGGAAGTCATTAAGCAACTCTTAAAAGAAGTTGACTTACAAAAAGAATTTGATGAAGTTAACGCTGCACTTAAAACCGAAAGTAAAACAAAAGAAAAGAAATTATTACGACGCTTAGAAGTAATTAATGCTTTCCTTAAATCAGGTAACCGCCCAGAATGGATGGTGCTTGATGTTATTCCCGTAATTCCACCAGATTTACGGCCAATGTTACAACTTGATGGCGGCAGATACGCGACTAGTGACATTAACGACTTATATCGCCGTGTCATTAGCCGGAATAACCGCTATAAAGCCCTAGTGCAAATGAATGCGCCAAAAGTTATTCTTATGAACGGGCAACGGATGCTCCAAGAAGCAGTTGATAGTCTCATTGATAACGGCCGTCGCGGCAAACCATACACTGGCGCGAATAAACGTCCACTTAAATCATTAAGCTCAAGCTTAAAAGGTAAACAAGGGCGTTTCCGTCAAAACTTACTCGGTAAACGCGTTGACTATAGTGGGCGTAGTGTTATTGCTGTCGGTCCCGAACTTAAGATGTATGAATGTGGTATCCCGCGCGAAATGGCGATTCAATTATTCCGCCCATTTATTGCTGCAGAACTCATTAAAAGAGATTCACGCGTCACAAATCATACACAAGCCGATAAGATTATTGATCGTCATGATGAAATTGTCTTCGATATTATTGAAGAAATTATCGCTGATCACCCAGTATTACTTAACCGTGCACCGACGCTGCACCGTTTAGGGATTCAAGCGTTCCAACCTGTGCTTGTCAGTGGTCGTGCGATTCGTTTACACCCACTTGTGTGTGCGGGCTTTAACGCAGACTTTGACGGTGACCAAATGGCCGTCCACGTCCCGCTTAGTGAAGCTGCGCAAGAAGAAGCGCTAAACTTAATGCTTGCGAGCAAAAACATTTTAGGGCCAAAAGATGGTAAACCAATTGCCGCCCCGTCGCAAGACATGGTGATTGGTAACTACTTCTTAACCGTTGAAGAGTCACGCGAAGACTTTGTGCGTCGCGCCGAAGAAGCACGAGCGTTAGGCGACGAATTTGGTGCGCAAAAGTTTATGCAATATGCTGAAAGCGAAGGGAAAGTATTTGGTTCGATTGATGAATTAATGGTTGCTTATCAAACAAATAGTGTCCACTTACATAACCGTATCGCGCTTCCTGGCCGAGCATTTAACAAAACATTATTTACACCAGAAATGAATAAGTCTTATCTTGTGACAAGTGTTGGTAAAGTCATTTTTAATACAATTTTCCCCAATGACTTCCCATACTTAAACGAACCAAATAAAGGCTCATTACAAATGGATAAAATTGAATACTTTGTGCCCGCTGGTACAAATATTCGCGAACACATTGCAAGTTTACCGCTGCGTAAACCTATTAACCAAGAATTCTTAGGTTTAATTATTAATGAAGTGTTTACGCGTTATGGCACGGTGAAAACTAGTGCAATTCTTGACAAAATTAAAGACCAAGGTTTCCATTATTCAACAAAAGCCGGTCTTACTGTTTCACTCCACGATATTACCCCAATTGAAGGTAAAGAAGAACTCGTTGAAGCTGGTGAAGTTGAAGTGCGGAAAATTAATAAAGCCGCAGCGCGTGGATTCTATAGTGAAAAAGAACGCTATAATGCCGTCATTAATGTCTGGAAAGGTGTTAAAGATGACGTTGAAGCTAAACTTAAAGAACAGTTCCCACTTGATAAACGTAATCCGCTCTACATCATGTTTGATAGCGGAGCAAGAGGTAAAACAACAAACTTCTTACAACTTAAAGGGTTACGGGGCTTAATGGCTTCGCCGCGTGGTGGCGAAATTGAAATTCCGATTAAATCAAACTTCCGTGAAGGCATTAGCGTGAGCGAATTCTTCATTGCTTCGCACGGTTCACGGAAAGGTGGTGCGGATACCGCGATTAAAACTGCTGACTCAGGGTACTTAACCCGGCGGTTAGTCGACGTTGCCCAAAATGTTATCGTCACCGAAGAAGACTGTGGTAGTGATCACGGCTTTGTCGTTACCGAAATTCGTATTCGTGAAAATGACACCCCAGCAGTGCCACTTAGTGACCGTATTGCGGGTCGCTATACAGTCCATGACATCATTCACCCGACAACTGGTGAAGTAATTATTGAAGCGAATACTCTTATTAATAAAGACGCTGCGCTTTATATTGAAAAAGCGGGTGTTAAAGAAGTTGAAATTCGTTCGCTCTTTGGATGTGAAGCGCCAAGCGGAATTTGTGCGCACTGTTATGGCACAAACTTAGCGACTGGTGAACGTGTTAAAGTTGGTGAAGCGGTCGGAATTATGGCGGCACAATCAATTGGTGAACCAGGAACACAATTAACAATGAGAACGTTCCACAGCGGTGGTGTTGCGCAAGTTGAAGACGTCACCCAAGGGTTACCACGGGTTCAAGAATTATTTGAAGCCCGTAATCCAAAAGGTAAAGCAAAAATCACCGAAATTGCTGGTGAAGTTGTAAGTATCACGCAAGAAGAAGACCGTCGCTATACCGTTACTGTTAAAAACGATTTAGAAGAAAAGAGTTATTTAACAGAGTATGGTCAACAATTACGTGTTAAAGAAGGCGACACACTTAAACAAGGGGACCGCATTACTGAAGGTGCTGTCCACCCGCGTGAACTTCTCGCTGTTAGCACAATTACCGCGGTGCAAAACTATTTACTTAACGAAGTACAAAAAGTTTACCGCATCAGTGCTTCTGTCCGCATTAGTGATAAGCACTTAGAAATTATTATTAACCAAATGCTCAACCGCGTTTATATTGTTGATGGTGGTGATACGAGTCTCTTACCAGGACAAAGAATTACGACCCATCAATTTACCGCGGCGAATAAAGAAGCACTTATTAACGGACTCCATCCAGCTGTAGCGACACCATTAATTCTTGGTATTAAAGCTGCTGCGCTTGCAAGTGACTCCTTCTTAAGTGCCGCAAGTTTCCAAGAAACAACACGCATCTTAACTGACGCCACTGTTAAAGGTAAACTTGACCCACTCCACGGCTTAAAGGAAAACGTCATTACTGGACGCTTAATTCCTGCTGGTCGCGGTATCTTAACGAAAGAAGAGCAAGAGGCCTTGCTTGAAGACTTTAGTGTCGCTGACACTTTAGACAAAATTAAAGCAAGTTACGACAATAGTAGTAACAGCTAAATAAATTAAGGGAGCAATATAAAAACATATTGCTCTCTTTTAGTAACCGGTTTCATATAAATATATGAACCTTATCATTTAACTAGTAATTAGAGCATGATATAATGCCAAAGCCATTAAAAAGAAAGGATGGTATGATTATGAAAAAAAGATTACTATTATTACCACTATTAGCAATGCTTCTAGGTGGGTGTAACGGCGGAAGTAGTGCTACTCCAAGCATCAGCACCCCAGAAAGCATTCCTAGTAGTGAAGAACCAAGTGTTGAATCAAGTGCAGAAAGCGTCAGCGTTTCAATTGATACGACGAGCTATGAAATAGCGACAACGACAAATTATTCAAACCGTGAATTAGATCATTCAATTGGTATGACTGCATTAGACTCACTTGGCACACAAAAGATGTTAGTCGTTCCTGTCGTGTTTAGTGACACCGCGCACCGCGCAACTGAAGAAGTCCATACGATGATTAATAAAGCTTTCTTTGGTGCAAGTGAAGAAACAGGCTGGGAATCAGTCGCCTCTTATTATCACAAAACGAGTTTTGGAAAATTAACTTTAACTGGTGAAGTACTCCCTTACTTCTATTCACAATGGTCAACCCATGCTTTTGGCGCATTAGAAGTTTCCCCGACGCAAGAATACGGTGAAGGTTATTACTGGGATCAAACGCACCACTTAATTGAAGAAATTTACAATACATTAGATGCCGAACTATTCTTAGAATATGACCAAGATGGCGACGGCCACGTTGATGCTTTCTGGATGGTGTATATTGCCGAGATTAAAGCATTAGGCGGGGAAGACGATCCGTTCTGGGCTTATAAATTTTACTGGAACCGTTACGCTAATACCGAAAAACCAACACCAAATACTTATGCGTGGGCAAGTTATAAGTTTGCTGACGAAGGTGTCGGTTATAACTTCAATATTCCTGATGCGCATACTTATATTCACGAAACAGGACATATGTTTGGCTTACCTGACTATTACGATTACGATTCAAAAACCGCACCAGCGGGCGCGCTTGATATGATGGATCATAACGTTGCCGATCACAATATGTATTCTAAATATCGCCTCAACTGGTCAAAACCATTTGTCGTTACTGGTAATGCGGATATTCATCTCCGTCCAGCGGAATCAACCGGTGACTTTATCCTTATTAAAGACGGATGGAACGGACATGTGTATGATGAATATATTTTAATTGAATACTATACCCCAACCGGACTTAATGAAAAAGATAGTCAAGGGAGGGGGTATGAAACAAAATCAAGTAACGTATCGACAAAAAGCTTTGATATTAATGGGGTGAGAATGTGGCACGTTGATTCACGGCTCATGACTTATGTCTTCGATCCTGAATCATTAGAATTAACAAATGCATTTTGGACTGATGAAATTGTTGTTGGTGATCCATTTAGTTACACTATTATTGGTCCAAGTAATACAACTTCACGTAGCAGCACACCAGAAGGCGATAGCAAGGTTAATAAGTTATTACACTTAATGGACGCTACCGGTACAACTTCACGTGTTGGTAACTGGTTACGGACACCAACCACTGCGGGCTCAACAGCGTTATTCCAAACTGGTGATGTCGTCGCTGCTGATGGGTGGAAGAAATATATCCAAACAAGCGCAACATTTAACGACGGCACAGCAGTGGGTTACAGTGTCGAGATTGGTGAAATGGATGATAACGGTGTCCAAATCATCATTCGTAAAGCTTAAGCTACTGCTTAACAAATAAGCGAGTTCATTGAAAAACGCATACATTTCTCTTAAAATATAAGGATGAAATGTAAAGTTAAAAGAAATACAAAGAAGGTCACCTTACTCCTAAGTCTCTTGCTACTTAGTAGTTGTAATTTGGAGGTGACCTTTTTTCCTTACACACACCATATAAGTGACACTGATACTTATACAAGGATCGAAACAAGTGATTATTATAAAGTTGGTGCTTTTGCGCGCAGTTATCAAGATGTATTAAAAAGTAATTTAAATGGTAATTCACGTGTTGTACCACTTAAGAGTAGTGGCGAACAAAAGATCCTTGTTTTGCCGGTGAATTTCCCTGATTATGACTTAAATGAATTAGATGGTAATAATGGGAAAACCGCGCATATTCATATTCAAAATGCTTTCTTTGGTGAAAATCACACAACACGCTTTTATTCAGTTGCGGGGTATTACGAAGCTTCTAGTTACGGCAAACTTAAACTTAGTGGTGATGTGGCGCCGTGGTACACTTTACCCGCTGAATATAGCGTGAGCGCGATTAAAAGCAGAGTACGGAGCAACAGCGATAAACTTAATGAAACGGCAGAAATACTTAATTTAGCGCTCAAAGAATACGCTAAAAGTAATGACTTAAGTGCGTTTGATTTAGATGAAAATGGTGTGCTTGACAGTGCTTATGTAATATATAGTTATCCGTTTGAACCAAAAGATGTGAATAATATCTTCTGGGCTTTTGCCGCGAACATGAATAAAAAGGATCCAGAACTTACCCATCAAGCGAATGCTTATAGTTGGAGTAGTTATTATTATTTAGATGTAGCGCGCAATAAAAAACCTGATCCCCATACTTATATTCATGAAGTAGGCCATCTTTTTGGTTTACCTGATTATTATAATACGAATTATGACGATCCTTATTCCCCGCTTGGCGGCTTTGATATGATGGATTATACGCTTGGTGATCATACCGGGTTATCAAAGATGTTACTTGATTGGGCGCGGCCTTACGCCTTAAAAAGAAGTACTACAATTAAACTTCGACCCTTTAGTGAAACAGGTGACTTACTCGTTCTTAAAAATAACTGGAACGAGAAAGCAAATGATGAATATATTTTGCTCGAATATTACACACCAACAGTGTTAAATGAGCTTGATTCAACGCTTAATGCTTCCTTTAAACTACCAAAGACAAACGGAGTGAAGGTGTATCACGTTGACGCGAGAACGGTGTACGAAATTAAAAACGGGAGTATTGTTAAGTATCCTTACGTTAATGATTATGAAGGAGAATTTAACGGTACTGAACTTTTAGCGCATAGCAATAGTACTGGAAGTTATAATAATGCACCAATTAAGACGAATAAACTTTATAAATTACTTGAGCCAAAAGAAAGCACGAACATCAGCGAGTCGTTTAATCAAGCAAATCAGCACTCTTTGTTTCAAAAAGGTGATGAATTTGGCTATGAATATTTTAAAAATTTCGCATTTAATGATAAGACACCGCTTAATTTTCGCTTTAAAATAGTACAATTAACTAACGCTTATGCGACAATAGAAATAGAGATATATTAAGATGAGAAAAAGTACATTTATCCGTCGAGCATTAATTTTAGTAGTCCCAGCTCTACTCTTAACAAGCTGCGTGACTTTTGGTGATATATTAAAGTCGTCCGAGTTTGGTGCGACTAGTTCAAGTGCGAATGAAGTAACTTCCGAAGTAACTGGCAGCGAAAATCCCTATCCTTTAAACGGGACATACGGCGTTAATGATTATGAACACCCAATTACGGCGAATCCAGATACTTTAGATAATTATTATAAAGTAGAACCGCTTAACAATAATTCGCGACTAATTAATAACTACGCTATTTCTAATACGATGGGTTTAGCGCACCTTGATTCAGTTTCTAACCAAAAAATGATGGTTGTACCTGTTAAATTTACTGATACACCCGCAAGTTACGGGGGAGAGGCGACTATTCAGGGAGCGATTAATCGCGCTTTCTTTGGTGAAAGCAGTGATACAGGTTGGGAATCAGTAGCCTCTTATTACTATAAATCAAGTTATGGTAGACTCAGTCTTACCGGTGAAGTAATGCCCCTTTTTGATATGGGTTATTCCACTACTGAATTGTTAGCGAAAACTGTTGACGGTTATCAGTACTGGGATAAGAGTCACTATGTGCTTGAACAGGTGTACAACACTTATCTTTCATCAACATTAAAAGAATACGACCAAAATAATGATGGCTTTGTTGATTCCGTTTTCTTTGTGTACTTAGCACCTGTTGATTATGAAAGTGATGATACACTTTTTTGGGCCTTCCAATATTTTTGGAATAGATTTGCCGATAAAAATAAACCAGTATTTAATGCTTACGGCTGGGCGAGTTATGAATTTATGGTTGAAGCGCCAGGTTATACATATCTTAAACCAGCAGCGCATACTTATATTCATGAAAGTGGTCATATCTTAAGTTTTGATGATTATTATGATTATGACGGCACTATAGCGCCAGCGGGAGCGATTGATATGATGGATCATAATATTATTGATCACAATATGTTTTCTAAATTTAGCGCAAACTGGAGCACACCGTATGTCCCGGTTGGTAATAGTGATATAAGGCTTAGACCCGCTGAATCAAGTGGTGACTTTATCATTATTAATGACGCTTGGAATGGACATGCTTATGACGAATACATTTTGATTGAGTACTACACACCAACCGGTTTAAATGCGCGTGATAGCTTATCAGTTTCAGGCTATAACGGTGTCAAAGGTTACACGATTCCTGGGGTACGGATATGGCATGTTGATGCGCGGTTAGTGATTTTGTCAAATAACGGTAATACTAAAAAGTGGAGTGATACAATTCCGCCGCACTTAGATGGTAGCGGTGGTTCATGGATGGATTTTGCGACTTCCAATACACCAAGTTATAATTATGCGCATAACAGTTTACATAAATTGCATTTGCTTGATGGTCGCGGACGCGCGCAAACATGGGCAAATAATTTAGTAAAAGCGGACGACTCAGCGCTATTTCAAACAGGGACAGTTATTGCTAGTAATAATTGGCAAAAGTACTTGTTAAAAAGAGCAACCTTTAATGACGGTAGCGTAATTGGTTATAGTATTGAAATTGGTGAAATGAATAGCGAAGGCGTTACCATTAAAATTCGTAAAGCTTAAGTTGTCGTTTTGTATTGTAATTTTTATTAATCAAATAATGATAAAATAAAACATATGGCTACATTAAAAGATATTGCAAAAGCTACTGGATTTTCTGTTATTACTGTTTCGCGTGTCATAAATTCACCGCATTTAGTGAAAGAAAAAACACGGAAGATTATTGAAGCAGAAATAGCGCGGCAAAATTTTAAGCCGAACGTTTTAGCTAGAGCACTCGTCCAAAATCGCACGAATATCATTTATGTGTATATTCCCGCTGATATTGATGCGATTAACCCGTTCTTTTTACATGTTGTGTCTGGTATAGGCGAAGTACTTGGCGAAAAAGGTTTTTCCTTACTCTTAAAAAGATCGTGGTATGAGGGCGAAGATTGTGATGGCTGTATTTTCATGGGACTTAGCGCGGAAGATGAAGCAAAGGTATTTGAACTTTCAAAAACTAAACCAGTGTGCGTCTTTGGCTATGTAGAAGGAGTGTCAAGTGTTGACGTTGATAATTATCAAGGGCTTTACTTAATGACAAGTCACGTACTTAGTAAAGGCTATCGAACACTGACATATTTAGGAATTGATGACTATAGACGGTTTATCTTACAGCGTAAAAAAGGATTTAGTGACGCAGTTATGAGTCAAAAAGATAAAATTACTGTAAAATATTTGGCCGCTAAAAATAATGAAAATGACGCTTATAAAGTCGTGGGTCAAAGTTTAAAACAAGGTGATACTCCTGAAGTAATTGTGTGCGCTACAGATGATATGGCAATTGGTGCTATTCGCGCAATTAAAGAAAAAGGTTTAGAAGTACCGCGTGACATAGCAGTAACTGGGTTTGATGGGTTAGGTACCCAAGAAGTAGCGCACCCTCGACTTACTACCATTCATCAACCAATTTACGAAGCCGGAAAAGCACTTGCCCATCGCATTATTGC
>MTKW01009058.1_pt1 | contig 21313 bp, 18 predicted proteins | sample 1042761 | NCBI WGS metagenome assembly MTKW01 (sample SAMN06205366, study PRJNA360243) | anaerobic digester metagenome | biome: Wastewater treatment plant; feature: Anaerobic digester sludge; material: sludge; isolation source: anaerobic digester fed with sludge from wastewater treatment plant ... | reverse complement strand
GAGGATCTAACCGGTGCGGAAGTGGCGCAAGCGATGCAGGATATAATCGACCACAACATTTTTGTTACCAGCGGCGGGGAATTAGTCGAGATTTCGGCTGCGCGCATTGTAAGCCGCGAGGTCACCGAGCTGGAACTGGTCTAGACAAGGCGAGGTGATAACTGATGGAACAAGGCCTATGGGCCCAAATAGCCAATTTAGGCTTCCCGGTGGTGGTTTCCCTGTACCTGCTGGTGCGGATGGAAGCCAAGCTGGATGAGCTTACCAAGAGCATAGCCGCTCTGGCGCAATCCATTAGTACGCTGGGAGTATAGACAAATTCCGGGTCAGCTGTCCGCCCTGACCTGGTTTTTGTCTGGACTTGTTGATTGAAACCTGCTGTGAAAAAGTGGTGAAAAAAATTTAGTTTGCCAAGCAGGATTAAAAGATACTTGTGTCGAATTATGCAGTTCAACAGTAATAGAAAGGCATATGTTTAGAGTGGTAGTTGAGGAAGGCTGATGCCTTCAAATTAATTCCACCATATTGTCTAGACATTTATACATTTGTTACTAGGCATGTGCTGCCCAATGTGATCGACTATACTGTCATCTTAGGTACATTGGAAATGTCAACGGCTATTATTGCCGAAACATCGTTGACTGTTTCTGGGATTTTGTGTCCACCTTCCATTCCCACTTGGGGCTAGATGTTGGCCACCGGGAAGGAGCACTTGTTTAGCTCATGGCGGCAGACAAGTTTTCCGAGCCTGGTGGTGTTCTTGGTCTGCTTGTCGACTAACTTTGTCGGTGACTGGATAAGGGAGGTCAGGGACCCTAGGCTGAAGAGTGTTGTTGGGAGCTCAAAAAGGGGGTAGTTTTTGGGTGAAAGAACCTGCCAGGGCACACCTTGGTCGAAAACAGACCTTACCTGTTTGGCGGTCCTCTTGGAGCCATGGAGGTATCGGAGGAAGTAAGAAGCAAGATCCTAGGGGCGATGCCGCTCGGTTGCTTAAGTTGTAGGAACTTCATTCTGGATGGAAATGCTGCTAACGGCAGTGCCGAGGAGGTGTGCATCATGCTTAACAGAGACAGCCCCGTACCGCTATATTTTCAGATTCAGAGACGGCTGGAACAAGCCATATTGTCGGGACAATACCCAGTAGGCGATGCCATTCCTCCGGAGCAAGAACTAGTCGATAGGTTCCAGGTAAGTCGTGGCACCATACAAAAAGCGATGGCAGCACTAGAGGCCGATGGTCTGATCGCCAGGTACCCAGGAAAGGGCACGTTTGTAATCAACAAGGAGAAGCGAGTGGTGCGGGACTTTGCTTATTTCGGGTTTGAGTCTGGCGTCGAGCTACAGGAACCGTTTACGGTAGAGGTGCTTAAATTCGAACGGATTCCCCCCGCGGCCTTTGCCATTTCTCGCTTACGGATCGTCCCTTCACACGAAGTTACGCTGATAAAAAGATTGGTAAGTGACGAGGCAGGTCCTTTGTGGTACGAGGTCCGCTATCTGGCGGTGGACTTTCCGAAAGAACTGGCTAGCCATATGTCGATTGCCGAAGCTCTGGAGAAGCAAGGGATCCGGATTGCCGAGCTGGAATCGGAGATTTCTGCCAGCGGTGCCTCTAAGATCCATTCCTCTCTGCTGCAAATTCCCCTTGGGAGCCCGGTATTACTATCGGAGTATGTAAGTTTTACCGACACCGGCAGTAGAATTCAGACTGGAAGAACGATCTTTAGGGCAGATAAATACAAGTTTAGGGTAACTAGTGTTCGCAAACCCAAATAGAACCGTACCTGAGAGTCAAGAAGGAAATTAGCCAGCACATATCAGACCAATTAGATCAACAAGGATAGCTAAGTGCGGGTGAGGACGTCTCAAACCACAATCGGATGGCTACACACAATCGAGGGGGGATCACTGGTGCCCAGATTACTTGAAGTTAAGGACCTAAGAACGTATTTTTATACTCCCGACGGGGTAGTTCCGGCAGTGGACGGCGTGAGTCTTCATATCAATAGTGGAGAAACCCTGTGTGTTGTGGGTGAGTCTGGTTGCGGAAAGAGTGTGACGTCGCTATCGGTGATGAAACTAGTGCCTACACCCCCAGGTCGTTATTTAAGCGGCGAGATTCTGTTTGAGGGGACAGACCTAATCCCTTTGTCCTCCCATGCGATGGAACGCATCAGGGGTAAGGATATAGCCATGATATTTCAGGAGCCGATGACAGCGCTTAATCCGGTTCACACTATTGGCCACCAGATCGGCGAGGCTTTTACTACCCATGAAGATATCTCGCGGAAGGGAGCATTACAGAGGGCGGAGGAAATGCTAAAACTGGTGGGCGTACCTGACCCAGCCCGATGTGCCCGGTCCTTTCCGCATCAACTGTCGGGCGGGATGAGACAACGGGCTATGATCGCCATGGCACTTTCGTGTCATCCGAAACTTCTGATTGCCGATGAACCCACCACGGCGTTGGACGTGACTATTCAGGCGCAGATACTGGATCTGATGAAGCAGCTAAAGCGCAAGACTGGTATGGCGTTGATGCTTATCACCCACGATTTGGGAGTGGTGGCTGAGATGGCTGAGCGGGTAGTGGTGATGTATTCCGGCAAGATTGTTGAGGAAGCCAAGTCGGAGGATTTGTTCCGGGAACCTTTGCATCCTTATACTGAGGGACTACTGTCCTGCATCCCGCGAGTAGATCGTCCTCAGGAGTGGCTGCATGTTATTAGTGGGCAGGTGCCAAATCCGTTGCGCTTTCCTTCCGGGTGCCGCTTTCATCCGCGTTGTCCCTATAGTCAGGCCAAATGTCGGCGGCTGGAGCCGGAACTGGCGGCAGTAGGCGAGCGGAAGATGGCGTGCCACTTCTTTCCCCAAGACAGAATGGCAAATGAGGTGGCGGTCTCATGATGATGCGCATAGACGACAAAACCAAGATCGGGGAACGTCTACTGGAGGTAAAAAACCTCAAGACTTACTTCCCGATATACGGGGGCGTGTTAGGCCGTTTTCAGGGCTACGTTCACGCCGTGGACGGGGTATCGTTCGACCTCTACAACGGTGAGACACTCGGTTTGGTGGGGGAATCAGGATGTGGGAAGAGCACCCTGGCTCAAACCATTATGCGCTTGGTTCCGGCTACTTCCGGTTCGGTTTACTTTGAAGGGCGAGATTTGTTTGCCTTTTCCCCGAGTGAGATGCGCCGCCTGCGTAAGGACCTGCAGATTGTCTTCCAAGATCCTTATGCTTCCCTGAATCCCCGGATGACAGTAGGAGAAATTGTGGGCGAACCTTTATTGGTACACGGGATTGCCAGCGAGAAAGAAAGAAAACACCAAGTCCAGGAGCTCTTGGACTTGGTGGGGCTGGAAAGCGCATACTATGACCGCTATCCGCATGAGTTTTCGGGCGGGCAGAGACAGAGAATAAGCATAGCTAGATCTCTGGCTCTGAAGCCGAAGTTGGTTTTATGCGATGAACCTGTATCGGCGCTGGATGTTTCCATTCAGTCCCAGATACTCAATTTGCTGAAGAAGCTGCAAAGCGAGTTTAATCTCACCTATATATTCATTGCCCACGGTTTGAACGTGATCCGGCACGTGTCGGACCGAGTGGGGGTAATGTATCTGGGTCAGTTGGTGGAGGTAGCACCGGTGGACAGTCTGTTTGCTAATCCGTTGCACCCCTATACCGAGGCCCTGCTGTCGGCTATTCCGGTTCCCGATCCCAGTGTGAAGCAGGAGCGCATCTTGCTAGAAGGGGATATACCCAGTCCGAAGAATCCTCCAACCGGCTGCCGCTTCCATACCCGGTGCCAGTATGCGACCGCCCAATGCCAACAACAACAGCCGGTGCTGCGTGAGGTCCGCTCAAATTGCTGGGTGGCCTGTCACCTGCACTCCTAGCTAGCCCGCCACATCTATCTAACAGTTCTTCAGAAAGCTTAACCCAAGCAGCCCAGCAGTTTGCTGGTAAACGGGAACACCTGTGTAGAGAGTGGAGTGATTTGCCAAGCCTATTCGTTTACAACTTTTTCTGCCGAGGCTAGGTTTCCGACTATATAAGCATAGTCGCCGGGATGGACTTTTGTGAGCAGCCCCCGCATGGAGAGAAACACTGTCTCCTCGCACGGTGCATAAATCTCTTCGATTGTTTTCAGTGTCAGAGGATTGCGCACTCTCGCCATCAAGGTACCTTTAGGTACCGACTTGTTAAGCAGCTCAGGACCGCATTCAGGGTAGAACAATCCTCCCTTTTGTGGACGAATCAAAGGTCTCTCCTTGATTAGATATTGTACTTTGGGCAACTCCGGTTTCCCAGGGTACATACCTACGTGCTTCATTATATTGAGGGTACCGCGGACGCTGCCAGCGACAATGTCAATCGACAACTGCATGCCAGTGCCTACTTCCGCTACAATTGCAGGTTTGCCTAGGCTCAACATATAGTCGGTAAGGGTGCCTGTATAGGCTGCTTTCGGACCGGCTGGAGGACCGCCGTAAAGGTGTTCTAGGCCATAGACAAAGCCGAGCTCCTTGACTTTCTCGTCAGACTCACCGTGACCGATTTTTAGCAACACATAGTTGATCGCTGTGCCGTAGCCACCCCCATGCCAGTCGATTAAATAGTCGGCCTCCTTGCAGAGGGACGAGACAGCGGCTGCCATCTGTTCGGTAAACCAACCACGGGGATTACCGGGATAAGTTCGGTTCATGTTATACATGTCAATAGGCGTATTGCGGCTATCCCACTCAAAACCAATAGGATTTTGGCATGGAACCGCAATAACTGTCCCGCTCAATTCTTCCAAATTAACGCTTTCTAGCACCTGACGGATAACCTCAAGACCGGTGGTTGCATCGCCATGTGACACTGCGGTAAGCAGAATTCTAGGACCGGGATTTGCACCGTTTAGAATATGTACCGGGATCGAAAGATCTGACCCGTTTGCCATAGTCGTTACGGGAAGTGTACCGTAGACACGTTCTTTCGGTCCGGCTTCGATGCCACAGATTGTTACTTTGGACATCCTAACTCTCCTCCTACTCTTGTAAATGCAGTTATTTTGTCCGCTGGTTCTCTTGTTTGTTTGTCAAACAGGAGAAAGTCGCGCAGAATCAGGAACCGGCTCCTCAATAATAACTTCGGCTACCATTATATAGTATATAGCTGCCTTTAAATAACTCAATCCCCAAAAACTGCATATCCATATTCTATATTAGGAATACAGGAATAAAATCTCAGAAATGTGTTGTAAAGCGATATAGGTTTGATTTAGCACCAGCCTATACCCGAAGAAGGAGCATTCTGCCGTATTATATGCACTATACCTCTTGTGCTTTGTACAGAAAATGCAATGAATTCATTTGTCAAGGTAATAGCAAGANNTACAATATGCGACAATTGGGTTGGAGCCAGCACTTCATTTTTTAATAATATGCTTTTCCTACCACTTCTTTATGCGTGATAAGTTAGAGAACACTTACGTTACAGCTTATCTTTGACTTAGGCCCAAAGCAAACTTTAACGGCGAAGGTAATCGAGTTGAGGGAATGACTAAGAGAAAATTTGTTACAGGAGGAGAAAAAATGGCTGAGGTAACAATACGTGGAGTAAAGGTTGGCACATGTGAACGAAAGTATGCTACTTTGCCAGTGACGACGATGTCCAGTGGAGCACCGCTGAAGCTGCCGCTGCACATTTTGAACGGGGCAAATCCAGGCCCCAGACTTCTGCTTTTGTCCACATCGCATGGGGACGAGATCCCGTCGATCGAAATCATTCGACAGGTCCTGGACACTGTCGATTTACAGAAGCTTTTTGGTACAATCGTAGCGATTCCATGCATGAATCCGATAGGCTTAGAGTGGCTTACACGTAACACGCCTGTAGACATGTACAATATGAACCGTACATTTCCCGGCAATTCGCACGGATGGGTTACCGAGCAGATGGCTGCAGCAATCTCTCCGATCTGCGATGAAGTAGATTATATGATCGACTGGCATTCAGGTATGTATAACGTTGCCATTAACTATGTGCTACTTAAGCGTGTTCCTGGTGAACTGGGCGAGAAGGTGAAAGAACTTAGTTTTATTTACGGCTTGGAGTATGTTTATGATGGACCGATGGCGGGCCCTAAGGCAGCATATGCGGGCACGATTACTGATTATATGACGAGCCTTGGCAAAGTTGCAATTATTCCTGAGGTCGGTGGCTGTGTTCCTCTACCCGACAGCGTAATTGAGAACGGCGTACGTGGTGCGTTCAACGTAATTAGACATATCGGAATGTATCCCGGCGAGGTTGTAAGGCCCAAAGAACAGTGGTTGTTGCATGACAGACCATTGCTTCGCCCGAAGCATGGTGGTTTGTTCTGCCCTGTGCAGGGGCACGAGATGCTTAACAAGGTTGTGCCTAAAGGAACAGTCCTGGCCAGAATCCGTAATCCTTTGACACTTGAGATCATCGAGGAGATCACTGCGCCTTGTGAGCAGTCGTTGTTGCTGATGCAGAGATCTCTCTTGTCAAAAGTGCATCCAGGTGATTATGCCTACATTATTGCCGAGCTGGCAACTGCAGAGAAGATTGTGAACAAATAACACGGACTCTCGATTTTACACAAAAGCCAATTCTGGGGGGTGTGCTGGTGGTCCGGTTACCTAGGCTGTTTAAGCAAGCAACGCTGACTGCCAAATTCGGTTTGATTGTAATTTGCATATGGATTGTATGCGCACTGTTTGCAAACAAAATTGCTCCTTACGATCCCTCTAGAAGCAGTATCAAGAATCGGTTAATCCCTCCGACGTGGTGCAAGGGAGGTGTGCCAGAGCATGTTTTAGGGACCGATGAACTGGGGCGTGATGTGCTTAGCAGACTGATATGCGGCTCAACGATTTCGTTGATAGTAGCATTAATGTCGGTTTTAGTATCTCTTTTGATCGGAACAAGTCTGGGTATGCTGGCAGGTTTTTACGGGGGCCTCACAGACACAATCATAATGCGTGCCGTGGATGTTATGTTAGCCCTCCCGTTCATGTTTCTTGCACTGTGTATGATGGCGGTATTGGGCCCGAGTCTGAGAAATGTCATATTGGTAATCGGCGTTACAGGTTGGGTACCTTACGCGAGAACGATCCGTGCAAACGTATTGGCATTGAGAAAGCGAGAGTTTGTGTTGTCTGCAGAAGCACTTGGTGCTTCGCCACGCCGCATTATGTTCAAACACATTATGCCTAATGTCATCGATGCTGCAATCGTGTTGGGGACACTCGAAATGGCAGGGTCAATTATTTCCGAAGCGGCGCTGACGTTCCTTGGAATGGGTGTTCCGCCTACCATAGCAACCTGGGGCCAAATGTTGTCCACTGGTCGTGACTATATTTTCACCTCCTGGTGGCTTACAACGTTCCCTGGCTTAGCCATATTCATTGTATGCCTTTCGGTTAATTTCGTAGGTGACTGGATGCGCGATTTGAGAGATCCAAGGCTAAAGGGCGCTCAGTAAATCGACTGACAGGGGGTGATGTCAAGGAATTTCTATAGAAAATGTTGGGGGAGGTAATAGCGTGGATATACGAAAAAATTGGCTAAAGGATGCATACGCACATATTGATAAAAACTTCCCTGATATACATTTGCCGAGAATTGTCAGCCTCGTGCAGCAACCAAGCATTTGTGGCACGGGTGAAGGCATTGAAGAATGCTCCGATATGGTAATGGAACTTCTTACAGGCATTGGATGTGTTGATGTCCACAAGGAATATTATGTCCATAGCCCTGTGGTGGTTGGTAAGCTAAACGCCGATGTTAAAAACGCACCATCTATGATCATGTATGGCATGTATGATGTACAGCCTCCGGAGCCGTTGGAAGAATGGACTGTACCGCCCTATGGCGGAACGATCAAAGAGTATTCGCCCTACGGCGAATGTGTTGTCTCCAGAGGTATAAAGAACTCCAAGGGGCCCTTGGTTTGCTTTATCAACGCCGTTGATTCGATCAAGAAGACGCTTGGATATATGCCGGTAAATGTGTTGTTTGTGGTGGAAGGCGAAGAGGAAATGGGCAGTGAGAGCCTGATTCCGTTCACCAAAGCTCATGCGGAAGAACTTTCAAAGTACGACGTGACATTTCTCAACGGTCTCCGCCAAGATGAGCAGGGTAAACCTTACTGTATCTTCGGCAACAAAGGTATTCTGTACATGGATATCGAGGTAACCGGCGGCAATTTCGGTGGCCCTCAGAAGGTTGATGTTCATGGTATGAACGCTGCGTGGCTTTCGAGCCCTGTGTGGTATCTTGTCAATGCCCTTGCCAGCATGCGCGATAAGGATGACAATATTTTGATCGAGGGGTTCTTTGATGATGTTATCGAGCTTTCCGAGAGCGATGAAGCGCTTACTCAGCGTATGATCGATGTTTTTGATGAAAGAATGTATCTTGAGGACAGGCTTACGGCTCAAAAGTTCATGAAGAATTATCAGGGTGCTGAAGCGGTAAGGAACTTGATTTGGAAGCCGACGCTGAACATCGACGGCATCTGGGCAGGCTACACTGGACCTGCTACCAAGACGGTTCTCCCGTACAAAGCATGTGCCAAGATGGATGTACGCTTGGTTCCGCCAATGACAGCAGAGACGGTATTGAGCCGCATCCAGAAGCATCTTAGAAAGCACGGTTTTGACGAGGTGAGAATTAAGGTGCGTCAAGGCACGCCTGGATCGAAGATTGATACCAGTTGTCTAGCAGCACGTGCTGCATTAAGAGCGATGGAAGAATCCGGCATTGAGGGTAGTTATGCCTGGCCGATCTATCCCGGTACCGGACCTTCATATCTATTCACACAGCCGCCATTAGGGGTTCCGTTCGTATCCTATGGTCTTGGCCAAGGCGGACGCATTCATGCGCCCGACGAATGGGCGACCGTACAAGGATTGCATGACAACGAAAAATCCTGCACGGCCTATATCTACTATATGGTTAGTCTGGCTCAGGAAGAAAGACAAATATAAAACGCGAGCACGATGTGGACAAACGAGGACATAGTAGATAAGGAGCGATAAAAAATGATCATTGACTTTCATACACATATACGGGAAAATCGCGGCGAAGTCAAAGACTTCCTTAAGGCAATGGACGCTAATGGAATTGACAAGGCGGTCGTACATCCCATTATTCCCGATCATGGGCTTGGACGCTCTGACAACGAATTCGTGGGTAGCCTAGTTAAGAAATACCATGACAGGCTAATAGGCTTTGCCTGCGTTGTCCCATACGAAGACGGTGCTGTTGATGAGCTTTACAGGGCAGTTGAGACATATGGTTTCAAAGGCCTCAAGCTACATCCACCAATCCAGGGATTTAACATTGCAGACTCGTGCATGGACCGGATCACTGAGGCTTGTATTGATCTTGATATTCCGATCCTATTCCACACTGGTCCGATTTACTCCCGGACAGCACGTATGGCGAATAGCTCGTCGCTTGCAATCGACGATTTGGCAATCAAGTATCCTGATGCGAAGCTTGTTATTGGCCATGGAGACCCGTTTGGAATAGATCCGGTACTGGTAGCGAAGCATCCCAATGTGTATATGGATACCACTATCGTATTTTCATATTATGTAAGCCTCTTCCCGCAGATCGGACCAGCGGTGTTTGAACGTATGCGTACGCCGGACCGCATTCTGTTCGGGACAGATGCGAACCCGCTGCAAGGGCCGAGATTTGCCTACAATCTTGACCCTCTCAAAGCGATGGATGTTCCGGCCGACATTAAAGCGAAGTTGCTCGGTGGGAATGCGGCGAGGTTACTAAAATTGGCCTGAAGGAAGAGATATCTTCAGGTGAAAACATCTTTGTAAGGAGGGCATCCCGATGTCTAAACTAACGATATTAGGGGTTAAAGTTGGGCCTTGCGAACACAAATATACAACACTTCCCGTAACTCGTATGGCCAGCGGAGCTCAATTGGAACTTCCCCTGCACGTTTACAACGGCGCCAAACCTGGTCCGGTGTTAGCATTAACATCTACCTCCCATGGTGATGAGATTCACTGCATTGAGATCATTCGCCAGGCAATTGAAGCCGTAGATTTGAATAACCTTTCGGGCACGCTTCTATTTGTTCCTAGTATGAACCCAATTGCAATGGAGTGGGGCACGCGCAATACGCCAATCGACATGTACAATATGAACCGCTCTTTTCCCGGCAACGAACGCGGCTGGATAACAGAGCAGATGTGCCATGCGCTCATGCCTTTATGCGATGTCTCCGACTACATGATCGATTGGCATTGTGGTCTATATGCCTTGGCTCTGAACTACATTTACGTCAAAGGCGTTGAGGGCAAACTTGGCGAAGATTTGCTTAAGCTCAGTACAATCTTTGGTGTAGAGCATATCTATGCAGGCGCCCCTGGTTTCCCTGGTTCGATAGCCAAGATGATGTTTGATCGCGGTAAGGTCTGTCTTATGCCTGAGATCGGCGGTATGATCCCGTTCCGAGATAACGTGATTCCCGATGCAATTCGTGGCGTCCATAACGTCATGAAATATGTCGGCATGTATCCTGGTGAGATTAAACTGCCCCCCGTTCAATATTTGATTTATGATCGACCGCTACTCAGACCAAAAAACGGCGGCTTGTTCTATCCAATTTGCCGTGCGGACATGCTCAACAGAACTGTACCCAAGGGAACGCTGATTGCGCAGATCCGTGATCCTTTGACACTGGAAGTGATTGAAGACATGGTAGCTCCGTGTGAAGAGTCGCTGTTCATGATGATTAGAAGCGAGTTTTCGAGGGTCCATCCTGGTGACTATGCCTACATCATAGGTGAAATGGCAACAGCTGAAAAGATCGTCAACGAGTAACCGCAGCATTTTAGGTACCTTTATTAAGGCAACGGAGAAGAGAGGTGCTAACACTGGTATGTTGAAATACTTGCTCAACAGGCTCCTGCAATCCCTACTAGTTATGTTCATAGTTGTTACGGTCGTATTCTTTGTCCTTAGAGTAATTGGCGACCCTGCTAGGCTATTGCTTAGTCCCGAAGGTACGATGGAAGACCTGGAAAGACTTCGTAGTGCGTTGGGCTTAGATCAGCCGGTGCTGGTTCAGTATTACAACTATCTTAAAGGTATAATCACGCTTGATTTCGGCAGCTCGCTCAGGTACAACCAGCCAGTTCTAGAACTTATCGGGAACCATCTCCCTAAAACTCTGCTGTTAAGCGGGACATCGCTGTTGATTGCCATACCATTGTCGTTGTTATTTGGGATCATCATAGCTGTGAAGCGAAATTCAATTTTTGATCATGTCATCACATCGGTGGCAATTGCTGGCCGAGCCATGCCATCATTTTGGCTTGGATTGTTGCTCATCTTGGTTTTTAGCGTGAAACTTGGTTTGTTGCCGCCGTCGGGTGCAAAAAGTTGGAAGCACCTTATTTTACCAGTAATTACTTTATCTGCAGGACTTGCAGCAAGCACGACCCGGCTGACGCGTTCCTCTATGTTAGAAGTTCTGCGACAGGATTATATGACGACGGCGCGAGCCAAAGGATTGATCGAGCGTAGAGTACTGATTGGGCATGGTCTGCGCAACGCCCTGCTACCGGTTGTTACAATGATAGGGCTTCAGGTAGGCAGATTGTTTAGTGGCTCAGTTGTTATCGAAACGGTGTTTGCATGGCCTGGCATCGGGCGGCTTATGGTAAATTCAATCCTCTTTTATGATTACCCGCTGGTTCAGGCATGTGCTATCATCATGGCGTTGGTGTTTACCTGTGCAAATCTGCTTACAGACCTACTTTATACTATCATTGACCCGCGCATCAGGCTAAGTGAGAGAAGCTAAGTGTTAAAGCTAAATCTGAGTTTTGTTTAGGGTTTAATATCGGAGGAGGGGAAAGAAAAATGACAAACAAGAAGAAGAGAACTATCGCAATCGCTCTGATTTTGGCCATGGCAGTTTTGTTGTCTGCTTGTACGTCAAGTGGTGGCGAAAGCGATCCTGCTACTGGTGATGATGAGGTGTTTGAGATTGTTGTGGCTCAGTCTGCAGATGCACAGACGCTCGATCCGCAGGAGGCTGGTGGTACCTATGGTGCCAATCCTGTATACAACATTTTTGACCACCTTGTGTTCTATGACAGAGAAGGGGTTCTTAAGGGACAAATTGCAACTGATTGGTATCAGGAAGATGAGTATACTTGGGTGTTCAATCTGCGTGACGACGTAACTTTCCACAATGGAGAAATTTGCAACGCAGAAGCTTTCTGTTACACTCTAGACAGAATGTTTGAAGAGGGCTCTGGTAGGACAACTTATTCGATGAGTTCACTTGTCTCTTGGGAAGCCCGGGATGAGTTCGTGCTCGTTCTCAAAACTGAAGAGCCTGATCTTACGCTTCCGAATAAGTTAGTTGACTTGATTCCTCTGCCACCAAAATATACCGAGGAAGTTGGCAAGGAGCATTTCGGTACGCACCCCATTGGTACCGGACCATACAAGTTTGTTGATTGGAAAAGCGAAGAGTCAATTACCCTCGAAGTTTATGAAGATTACTATGGTGACAGACCAGAGGTAGACCGACTGGTATTTGTGCCGATTCCGGAAGCTTCAACCCGTATTGCAGAGTTGATTGCAGGTAATGTTGATATCATTCTCGACGTGAATCCCGAGTACATTCCGATGATAGAACAGAACGATCATATTCGTGTAGTATCACAGCTTGGGAAGCGTGTGCCTTGGGTCGGTATTAATCAGCTTGAGTGGGCGGATCAATACGAGGTTCTTAGCAACAAGTTGGTCCGGCAAGCATTGAACTATGCTGTTGACGTTGATGCAATTTGTGAATCGATTCTCGGAGGCTATAGTAAGCCTATTGCTAATCTGTGGCGTGCTGATCATGATGGGTACGATCCCTCGATCAAACCTTATCCCTATGACCCGGAGAAGGCAAAAGACCTGCTTGCTAAAGCAGGCTATCCCGATGGTTTTAAAGTTAAATTAATCACAAGCCCAGCTGTTATTCTCCAGGGTCTTGAAGTGGGCCAGGCCATTGCATCGTATCTCGAGGATGTTGGCATTACGGTCGATCTTGAGTCTCTTGAGCTCAATACCTTCCGTAGTATTGTTATCGGTGCCCAGGATCAGCAGCTGAATGCCGACTTGTATATCAGCAACTGGGGTACGAAACCAACGGAGATTGGTAGCTGCTTGAACGGTATTGTGGTTTCGGGTGGTATCACCAATTACTATCACAACCCCGAGATGGATGAGCTGATCTCTGCTGCGCTTGGCGCTAAGACTGTTGAAGAGCGCAACGAGCAATTGGCCCAGGTTCAGCAGCTGCTTATGGAAGAGGCCCCGTTTATTTTCCTGTATCAACAGGGCGATCTCTACGGTATTTCCAATAGAATCGATTGGACCCCGAGACTTGACCAATATGTACTTGGTGACGAAATCAAGCGCACTGAATAATATCAGCTAATCGGTAAAACACCTATAAGATTATTAGAGCCTTGTTTGGTAGGGCGCTTATCCGGCAAACACGGATAAGCGCCTCGAAAAAAGAGCCTGGAATACAACGTGTCTGCAATTGTTTGGGAGGGATACCGATGGACAAGCTGCTTGAAATCGTAAATCTAAAAACATATTTCTACACCGGAAAAGGGGTCGTTCCTGCTGTAGATGACGTCAGTTTTTATGTGAATCGTGGCGAGACTCTGTGCATTGTTGGTGAATCCGGCTGCGGGAAAAGCGTAACCGCAATGTCGATCATGCAGCTCGTTCCTTCACCGCCGGGTAAATATGTACAAGGGCAGATCCTTTTCGAAGGGAAGAATTTGCTCGAGCGCAGTAATAAAGAAATGACTAATATTCGGGGCAAGGATATTTCGATGATATTCCAGGAACCTATGACAGCGCTAAATCCGGTGCATACTATCGGAAAACAGATTAGCGAGGCGCTAACAACGCATGACGACTTAAATAAAGCAGAAGCCTTTAAGAAGAGCGAGGAGCTGCTGACGCTTGTTGGTGTGCCGGATGCAGGCCGGCTGGTAAAGTGTTTTCCGCACCAGCTCTCCGGTGGTATGAGACAGCGCGCCATGATTGCCATGGCGCTTGCCTGTAAACCTAAGCTATTGTTGGCCGATGAACCTACGACTGCACTCGACGTGACAATACAGGCTCAGATATTGGATCTGATACGCTCTTTAAAGGATGTGATCGGCATGACGGTTATGCTGATTACCCATGATCTCGGTGTTGTTGCAGAGATGGCGCAACGCGTCGTCATAATGTATTCTGGTAAGGTTGTAGAAGAGGGCTCTGTTGAGGAGATTTTCTCAGACCCTCTACACCCGTATACGGAGGGATTGCTCAAGTGCATTCCCCGCGTTGACAGAAGAACGGATAGACTGTCTGTCGTGAAGGGGCAAGTACCGAATCCATTACATTTCCCAAAAGGCTGCCGCTTCCATCCCCGCTGTCCATATTGCCAAGAAATCTGCATTGAAAAGCAGCCGGAATTAGTTCGGATTGGTGAACGTAGTATGACCTGTCATTTTATGCCGGATGAGCGCAGTATAACATGCTATGAAGAGTTGATAGGCTAAACAAACAGAAATCGACAATCGTAGTAGGGAGGAATAAGCTTCGATGGGCGGAAATATGGATAATGATCAGAATATACAGCCCTTACTTGAGGTCAAAAACCTCAAGACATATTTCCCCATTTATGGTGGTGTCTTGTCAAGACATCAGGGATATGTTCATGCGGTGGACGATGTATCATTTACCGTACATCCTGAGGAAACGTTGGGAATTGTGGGTGAGTCCGGCTGCGGAAAAACAACGCTGCTCCAGACAATCATACGGCTTGTACCGGCCACATCCGGCTCCATAATATTCGAGGAGAAGGACTTGCTTACGCTTTCAGCAACCGAAATGCGTACACTACGCAAGGATATACAGATTGTATTTCAAGATCCATATGGATCTCTTAATCCCCGCATGACGATTGGCGAGATAATCGGGGAGCCACTTGAAATTCATACCGATATGACTAAAGAGCGGATCAAATCAAGAGTAAAGGACTTGCTCAGTTGTGTTGGTTTGGAAACATCGTATATTGATAGGCATCCACATGAGTTTTCGGGCGGCCAACGCCAACGTATAAGTATTGCGCGTGCACTCGCGCTTAACCCCAAGTTAATCCTGTGCGATGAACCTCTTTCTGCACTGGATGTCTCGATTCAATCTCAGATTATAAATCTGCTGAGCGATCTTCAAAACGAGTTTAACCTAACGTATATTTTTATTTCCCATGCGTTAAACGTTGTTCGGCATGTATCTGACAAGGTTGCTGTTATGTATCTTGGTAAGATCGTCGAAATTGCCCCGGTCGATGCAATTTATAACAATCCGCAACATCCGTATACCAAGGCGTTACTTTCCGCAATCCCTGTGCCGAATCCGAAATTTGAACATGAGAAGATTCGGCTAGAAGGAGAAATCCCAAGCCCCAAGAACCCACCTCCGGGTTGTCGTTTTAGTACACGATGTCCTTATGCGACTAAAGAATGCAAGGAGCGCGAGCCAGAGCTTCGCGAGTTCGCACCTGATTGTTTTGCAGCATGTATCCTGAAGGAAACCTAACACATAATCCTTTACACTTCTGTTGCTTTGATGTTAATGGCGCTCCAGCAGCGTATAAGCTCTTTCAAAATGGGGGGGGTAGAGAGATGACAACACAGGCATGGGAGTATTTCATGATTATGTGCCGATACTTAAGTTTTACAGATACTGCAGAACATTTCTATACAACCCAGCCTACTGTGAGTAAGCGAATTGCGGCACTGGAGAGAGCGCTTGGAGTAAAACTCTTCAACAGAGGATACCGTAGCGTCACGCTGACGGAAGCAGGTAAGATATTATATCAGTATTATCTACGAAAAAACGGTATGCTCAACGAAGCGCTTAAAAAGGCGCGGGCGTTGCAAGAAGGAGCGAACAAATTGATTTCGATCGGATTGCTGGACGGGCTCTACATAAGAGGTCTTAGTACGGCCATGTCAAATATTGAAAACAAAATTGATGTAAAGATAGAACGCGTTGAACGTGCGCGTCCCCAAGAATTGAACATGAACCTTGTTAAAGAACATAATGACGTAATTATTACCACATGGCCAATGATCGAGAACAAGATCAGATTTGAGAGCGAGATAATTACGGCTGAGCCTCTGATGCTCTATTGTCCGACTGATATTAGTGGTGACTTATCAAAACAAGTCAATCTTAGACAATTCCAAGGTATGCCACAGCTCACATATAATTATGAAATGGATCCGGCGATGGCAAAGGATAATGACATGCTCAGAGAATTCATGTTGGCCAAGCATGGCCTCGATTTAGGTTATACCATACAGCTTAATTCCTTTGGTTCGATCATCTCGTCCGTTGAGGCAGGTTTGGGCGTTGCTATTCTTCCTAATCGTAACGATATCCCTTGGCGTAAAACCATCCGGTGTGTTCCGATCGGTATGGATGTGGATATTGTTATCGCCTGGAGAAAAGGAGATCTTAACCCCGATACCAAACTTGTCGTCAGTTATCTCGAGCATTCTGTGGCCCAAAAGGACCGTGTGGTGCATAAAGGGCAGAGTGCAGTGCGAGCGATTTAGAATAAAGAAACAGAAGGGATTGGGATAAGATGGACAGCATAAAACGATGGAACATCGTCGATATTCCCGAGAGCGAGGTACTTGCAAGGCGGAAGAAAACATTGGATCGACTTCAGGACGAACATGTAGATGCGGCCTTGTTTTTTTCGGCTGAAGCTATATATTATTTAATCGGCGGGGCGTTGAAGCCAACCGAAAGGCCTATGTGTCTGATATTGCAGCAAAATGGAACGGCTACGCTGTTTGTACCGAGACTGGAGTTAGAACACGCCGAACATGTGGGAAAACTTTTGGATAAGGTTGCCTGCTACAAAGAATATATCGGCGAACGTCATCCAATGCTTATATTAGTAGACTTGTTAACGGAAATGAAGTTGATAGACAAGGCGATTGCAGCTGATAGTGATGGTTATCCAGCAATCTTTGGCTATAGAGGACCCAAGCTATCATCACTATGTCCGAACATGAGCCTGGTTTTAAAGCCTTACCTGATAGAAGAGATACAACAAATCAAATCGCCGTTCGACCAAGCGGTGCTCAGAGAAACAGCAAGATGGGGCAATTATGCCCATGCGTTGCTTCAGGAATATACAGTTGCCGGCAAAAGGGAATTCGAAGTTGTAGATAGGGTGAAAGTAGAAGCCACCCAAGTGATGTTGCGTGCTCTGGGACCGGATTTTGTAACCAGCGGTCTAGTCGATGCCGGTGCAATGGCAATTTATAGAGGACAAATTGGTCTCAACTCGTATTTCCCCCATGTAGTTGCAAATAACGCAGAGTTCAAAGAGGGTGACAACCTCGTTACAGGTGCTTGCGCGTTCATGCTGGGCTGTCGAACAGAACTCGAACGAACCATGTTTGTCGGTGAACCGTCTCCTGTGCAAAGGAAATTCTTTAACCATGTAACGGAGGCACAGCAGGTAGCCCTCGAGGCGATCAAACCGGGCAAGAAATGCGCAGATGTTGATAAGGAGGTATACCGTTACTATAAGGAAAACGGTCTTGAGGAGTGCTGGCGCCACCATACCGGCCATTCTATTGGCTTCCGGGGACATGAACAGCCTTTCCTTGACTCCTATGATGAAACTGGGATCCAGCCCGGTATGGTACTTACTGTGGAACCGGGGTTGTATGTAAAAGGCGTGGGCGGATTCAGATTTTCCGATACCATTCTTGTGACCGAAACAGGAATTGAAATGCTGACCTATTATCCCAAGAAGCTGGACCAACTTATTTGCAGGGTTAAATAGGATGCCCGCCCGAACGACTGGGCTCGGATTACTCGAATTGCCTCAGAACAGCAAGGAACGCCTTGACAAGATGCTGGGCGCCAACATTAAACGCCTGCTGAAGCTTTCATGATCCAAAGAAATCCATTTCTGCACAAACACCGAGCAAAATGTAGCATGAGGAGGAGATGCATATGGATAGAAACTATGCGTTGAAGAAAGCAAAACAGATTCTTCATGAAAGCCGGATCTACGATGGCGTGATCAACCTGCTTAAGTGGGATATGATGGCTTATATGCCCGAGGCCGGCCGTCCTTGGCGGGTACAGTCTAGTACTTATCTGAGCGCAAAACGTTCTGAATTATTCATTACCAATGAAAGCCATGCTTTGGCGAAGTATTTTGAGGATATGGATACTTCGAAGCTTGAGAGCGACATCGACAAGGCAGTTGTGCGCCGTTTTCTAGCGAACTATGAAACCTGTGCGGGTCTGCCGATGGAAATGCAGATCCAAATATCCGACGCGCATTTTGAATCTGACGCGGCCTGGAATGAGGCCCGCCGGGTAAACGATTACACTGTTTGGAAGCCGGCCCTGAAACGCTTCTTCGACTTGAAGTGTAAAGCGGCGGAAATGATCGCGCCGCACAAGCATCCGCTCGAAACTATGATCAACGTTTATGATGAAGATCTAACCGTAGAAACCTGTGGCCGCCTGTTCACGGAGCTCAAGCATGCTGTGACCGATGTAATGTTCAAGGTGTTACCGGTATGCGAGGATATCGACGATTCCTTCCTATCCCTGATGGGAAATGACGTGAAGGCCATCGACGATCTCACAGTCTTCGCGTGCCACAGGTTCGGCTATACTGAGGATATGGCTTCCTTCGCCAAGATCGTGCATGCATGGTCGGCCAGCATTGGCCCTCGCGATTGCCGCGTTACGACCCATAAGGTCAACGAGGGCTACAACACGCTCTTTACTGGCGTCCATGAAATGGGCCATTCTCTCTATGGCCGCGGTTCCAGTGAGGAGGTCATCGAGGCCGGGATCTGGGGCGGAATGAAGTGCAGTGCTCAGGAGTCCCAGTCCCGTTTCTATGAGAACATCATTTGCCGTTCGCCGGAATACTGGAAATTCTTCTATCCGTTCATTCAGGAGCGCTTCCCGGAGATGCGCCGTTATGATCGCGGCACCTTCTTTAGAGCGATTATGAAGGTCAAGCCCTCCCTGAAGCGCACCACCGCGGATGAGCTCACATACAATCTGCATCCCATCATCCGCTTTGAGATCGAGCGCGATTTGTTTGAGTGCAAGCTGTCGTTTGATAGCCTGCCTGAAGTGTGGGCAGATAAATATGAGGAATCGCTTGGCATTCGTCCCACCAACGACCGGGAAGGCTGCCTCCAGGATATCCACTGGACGGAAGATTTCGGCAAATTCCAGTCCTACGCCATGGGTAATATCTTTGACGGCCAGCTTCTCAAGTGCATTCTTCGCGATATCCCTGATTTCTACCAGCGGGTGGAAAGAGGCGACTTCGTCGACGTACATGACTGGTTCAGCAAGAAGATTTATCAGTATGGGTATACTTATCCCACTGTCAATCTCATGGAGCGCGCAACTGGTGAAAGCATCAAGGCCAAATACTATATTGACTATATTCGCGACAAATATTACACGATTTTCGGCATTGAGGCGTAAGGGAACTGTTGCGAATCGCTTGCGGGGATTTCTCCGCCGGCCCTCCAACCCCGCCTTTGCAACGGTCCAATTTATTCGACGCCGAGATCATTGGCTGGTCCTGTCGATGGAGTGAATATTTAAGTAGGCAAAGCAGAGTATATATTTATGTTGAACATTCTGTCCATTAACGCCCTAGACCTTTTTTATTTGACAATGTTATTTAAGGTTTTGCTTAATCAGCAGCAGTTTCGAAGGCAAGAGCGAAGATTGCAAAAGGCGGGCCAAGAGTTTCTAAGCATTTGCAGACAACCATCCTGGAAGATATAGATATCAGACTTATGACTCAGCGGGATAAGGTAGACTTCGTGCTGTTGGAAAGAGGCAGCGACAACTTATAAGCCTAGCCGGGACGTATAACCATTAACCGTCGCGGCCAATTCTTTTTTGCCTGGAGACAGTGTTGTCCAGGTCTGTGGCGGCAGGGTTGCGGTGACAATGACAATCGAACTCGTGCCATAACCAAATTATCAACAATGCAGGTGGTGTTGTATATAGCTTTGGGCTGGGATTCGATTATCGTGGTGCGCTAACGCATGCAAATTCGGAGATCCATTGATCACTCAAGGTGAGAATAAATCTATTATAGTTGGGAGGAACAGGTAATGAAGAAACCTCGTAACTGGGAAGAACAGCGCGAGAAGCTCACCATCAGCCCTACTATTGCCAATGCTGAAGAAGCACTAAAGAAGTCTCCGTATGACCCCGATCTTTGGTACGCCTACGGTATGGCATTCTTCCGGGCCGCAAAGTACGATGAAGCCGACCGCGCATTTTCTCAAGGACTAGTATACGACCCGTTCCACGCGTATTTGTATTTCGGACGCGGGCGCTCCAAGACTAAGGCCAACAAATTCTGGCCAGGCGTTTCCGATTTTAAAAAGGCCCTGGTACTCGACCCCGAGAACTGGCACTTTTGGTATTATCTTGCTACAGCTAATAATATAGAAGGTAATTTTGAGGAGTCAATACGCAACTTCAAATGCGCCATCCGTTATGCTACCACCGAAGAGTGCTACCCTATGGTCGATTGGATATATCAAACCTATGTATTGAACCTCCACGATAAAGAGAACGCCAAAAAGTCCCTTGCTCTCATTGGTGACAATGTAATCCCTCCTCAGATGGATTATGGCTATTGCCGGAACGTATCTCTTTACAAAGGGCTTATTTCCCCCGAAGACTTTGTTGATATTTCCGAGATGGAAGAAAAGTGCATCAAGAAGCCCGGCCGCATTGAAACTGAACTCAACGGTATGTATTACGGCCTCTACACGTACAGCGTTATGATCGGCGACGAGGCGTTGGGCAGGCACGCCATCACCGAACTGCTTAAAGTTGGAAGGCCCGCCACATTCGGCTACATCAAGGGCAAAGAAGTAGCAAAACGCATGGGATTGCTGAGTGAGGAGGATCCAAAATGAAACAGACCTGCGACAGAGAAGCAATCTTAAAAAACCCTGACAGGTTGGAAACCGAAGCTAAGCTCGCGGCCAACCCTCATGATGCCGAGCTCTATTATGAATACGGCATGTGCCTGTTCCGCGTCGGGAACCTTCGGGAGGCCAAGGACGCCTTTTCCCACGGGCTGGTGTTCAAGCCCTTTAACGCCTGGCTGCACTTCGGTCGCGGACGCTGCCTGGCC
>MTKW01006201.1_pt1 | contig 21314 bp, 20 predicted proteins | sample 1042761 | NCBI WGS metagenome assembly MTKW01 (sample SAMN06205366, study PRJNA360243) | anaerobic digester metagenome | biome: Wastewater treatment plant; feature: Anaerobic digester sludge; material: sludge; isolation source: anaerobic digester fed with sludge from wastewater treatment plant ... | reverse complement strand
AGATTAGGTGCGGCAAGCCTCTTTTTCCATGCAGAAGCCCTCCGCATATCCCTTTTAGACGCCGATGTCCTCCTCTTAGGAACTGCCATCTTCCTTGCTCCTTTCATCTAATGCTTCCAACAATTTTTTGCCAAATAGCGTAGCCTCTTTCCGGGGCCTTGTACACCGGCAGTCTTCTTTATTTAGATCTGTACCGCAAGCAGGGCAAAACCCCTTGCAATCAGGCCTGCATAAAGGCTTCATTGGAAGGTTAAGCATAAGCTCATGCCTTATCATTTCATCAAGGCTGCAAGAATCCCCTTCTAATGGAAATACCTCAATTGCATTCTCATCATCGGATATGGTTGAGATAGGGTCTTTATCAAACCTACCTTCACAGTTGAATGCGAAACGGTGATCATACATGCTCAGACATCTGGAACACACCAGCCGGATAGTGCCTTTTGCATTGGCCTGGACGTATATTCCTTCACCGGTTGAGGTAGCAACCCCTTTCAGGGTTACAGGTCCAGATAACTGAATCGTCTCTACATCCGCGTCCAATGGTTCCACAAAGCCTCGTTCACAAAACGAAACACTTGCTCCTGGCTGTTTAATTATTCTGGAAACATCTATATTCAAGTATCTTACCCTCCGTTAGTACAAAGGGATTATATCTGCATGGGTGATAAAGTGTCAAGGATTGCCCTCTTCCGAAAGCACACGAAGTGCCTCGTCAAAGGTGCTTACACCGAATACTGTCATATCACCTGCAAAACCCAGGGTTTCGTTGTAGTTCGGCCTTGGCACCAGCAGTATTTCTATACCTTCATTCCTGCATGCAATTGTCTTTTGCGGTACCCCGCCTACTCCCAGAATCCTCCCTTCAGAATCCAGGATCCCGGTACACGCAATTCTCCGGCCTCTGACGATATCGTGGCCCGTCTGGTTCAATATCTCAAGGGCAAAGGCAAGCCCGGCTGACGGGCCGGCGACTTTACCAGACCTGATTCTCACGTCAACAGGAAAAGGGCCCTGAGGTTGTACAGCAATACCCTGGGTTTTCAATGCTATATACGTAGCCGTTTTCTGACTTTCCATCATCAAATCCCAATTGGCCTCCATGTATTCGTCAATACTCTTACCGCCAAACACCTGTTTTTTTGACCAAAGCCCTGCTTTGCCGTCTACGGCAGCTTTAAAGAATTCAAGCACACTTGCGTCTTTTGCCAGTATAGAAACCATGTAAAAAGAATCCTCTTTCCTTGAAGAATCCCGGACTTCAACAACGTCTGAAAGGTGGATTACCGGCCCGGGATAAATTGCAAGGTACCCTGAAGGGACAAACTGAAGGCTGCAAATCGCAAAGAGAAGAACAAGGATTATGCCAATCCGCCTCAGTCGCTTAACGCCCTTTTCTCCATGCAAATTCGAATACCCCTCTCTGCTTTTCCATATAAATTTATGGCAAGTGAAGGAGGCCGCGTAATGAGTGTTTTCATGTTAGTTGCCTTTAGCATAATGTTTTTGGTTTTCACAACCCAATGGAAATCAAGAAAAGATACCCTGGTATCCTTACTACTTGCATCTATGGTTATTCTCATCGCCCTTTCCATGATACTCTTTCCTGAGCCTTCCTTCAAAGCAGCTGAACGAGGACTGACAGTGTGGTGGGAAGTGGTTCTGCCTGCCCTGCTTCCTTTCTTCATTGCCGCAGAACTCTTGATGGGAATGGGGGTAGTCCATTTTCTGGGGGTTCTCATGGAGCCACTAATGCGGCCTCTGTTCAATGTTCCGGGAAGCGGCGCCTTTACCCTGGCCATGGGGATAGCCTCAGGATATCCCCTTGGAGCAGCGTTATCTGCACGGCTCAAAGATGACAATATGGCTACAAAAACTGAGGCGGAAAGGCTGATGTGCTTTTGCAATACATCAGACCCCTTATTTATGACCGGGGCCGTAGCTGTGGGTATGTTCAAAAGAACTGACATCGCCACTGTCATTATAGCCGCTCATTATCTTTCAGCATTAACTGTGGGTTTCGCCATGAGATTCTGGCAAAAGGGCGAAACCCAGAGCCCGCCCCTTGCTCAGGGGCAAAACGGCTATCCGGTAAGGAGGGCATTTAGGGCCATGAGAAAGGCCCAAAGAGAATCCGGCAAGGCCTTTGGCGAGCTTCTTGGAGACGCTGTAAGACAGTCCGTTAACACTCTATTGATGATCCTGGGGTTCATTGTGCTCTTTTCGGTCATCTTTGAAATCCTTTCCATGGTTCATATAACAAAGTACCTTTCGATAATAATCTCTAAGCTCTTGCCTGAATCAATATTACCCAAATCCTTGCATCAAGCAATAGTAAGCGGCCTGTTTGAAATAACCATGGGCACATCTCTTGCAAGTCAAGCTGAGGCCCCGTTGATGGCCAGAGTAGCCGTATCCAGTGGAATCATCGCATGGAGCGGGTTGTCAGTTCACGCCCAGGTAGCTGCAGTAATACAAACATCGGGCTTATCAGTCTGGCCTTATTCAATAGCCCGGTTAGGCCAGGCAATCTTCGCTGCCATGTATACGGTGGTGCTCATGAAACCCAATACTCATAAATGGACTCTCCCGGCTTTCGAACCAGTGTATGCGACAGGTTCCCAGAGCTGGTTTCATAATCTGGGGCTCGCAACCACAACTTGCCTGATATCGATCATGGCCATAGCAATGATATCTATTTCTCTCTTAGTTGGGCACCTGGCAAAACAGAAAATAAAGAGACGCTAAAGCTCAGTCCCTGCCTCTAAACCACAGCCTCTTCCGGGGCTGAAATTCATCAGCGCCGTCATATTCCCCGTTCCAATCGTCATCATCTTCATCTTCATCTATATCCGCCTCACCTGTACCTTCGGGTAAGTTCCCATCATGAACACCGGTTGGCATTTGGTCAGAATCGGGGTTTTTCATCTCAGCCACATTGAGTTCCTTACGATTAATTCTAACTTTGTCGAGCATTTCAGTGAGAAGGGCTTCGATGTTTTTCATTAAATCGTCAGCGTACAAGCGGGCGCCCATATGTATTTCGCCCGCCACTGCCTGGGCTTTATCAACAAGTTCTTCTGCCTGTATTCTGGCTTCTTTGGTGATAACAGACTCAGAGGCCAGCTGTGCTATCTGACCCTGAGCATCTTTTATTATCTCATCAGCTTCCCTTCGAGCTTCCTGCACGATACGATCCCTTTCTTTGAGAAGCCATTTCGCCTGTTCAAATTCATGGGGAATTGCAGCCCTCAAATCATCAATAAGGCCGAAAACCTCATCTTCATCTACTAAAAGTTTCCCAACCAAGGGTAAACGTGAACACTCTGAAACGTATGTATCGAGCCTGTCCAGCAAAGCCAACACGTCCATTGCCTGGAGCCTCCTCTATTATCTGATATTATGGAACATCAAGAAAGAGTCTGTTTACCTGCCAGTTTCTTTAGCAGCTTCGACTCAACTGAAGGGGGAACCAAGTCCCTTACACAACCTCCGTATGCTGCTACTTCTTTTACCAAACTCGAACTGAGATACATGTATTCCAAGGAGGTCATCATAAACACTGTTTCGATATCAGGCGCAAGTTTTTTGTTCATCAAGGCCATCTTAAACTCGTAATCAAAATCAGACACAGCCCTGAGGCCTTTTATCAACACCCTTATTCCTTTGTCCCTGGCAAAGTTGACAAGAAGTCCGCAAGAAGACGTCACTTCAACATTAGAAATGTTCTTGCACTCTTCACTTATCATTTCTATGCGTTCATTTACTGAAAACAAAGGCGTTTTAGAGCGGTTTTCAAACACTGCCACATATAGTTTGTCGAAACAACTGGCACTGCGTTTAATGATATCAAGATGACCGTTAGTTATCGGGTCAAAACTCCCCGGATAAACTGCAGATAGCAAAAAACTGACCTCCTATCTAAAAAAACACGCAAAGAATTCAACTTGCCCTACTGATAGTGTATAAAGCCAAATTCTTTTGTCCATAGTATTTAGTGAGAGTCAGGGTGCAGTCGAAAGATTGCCCCCTACAGGCTCTTCCTCCGGTTTCTCCTCTCCCAATGCCGCTTCCGAAGAAGCGGCATTTTTTATACCCGGGGTGTACTACAAAACTCCTGATGCACTCCCTGTAAAAACCGGCAAACATTGGAACAGGCAAGTACTTGTCTATAATGGTTCAAGCCGGCCGTTTCAGCAACAGGTAAGCCCCTATGATAAAGATTACCGCCCCAAGCACCGTTGTTCCAGATATGGGCACCTTCTCTCCGGTAATTCCCAGCAAGTCCAAACCCAGGGCTGTCAGAATTTGCACAGTGACTATCGCGGTAGTTGCTGACGCCGCCCCCACCCTGCCTACACTTGCCAAAACACCCCATATGATAATAACACTTAAAGGCCCGCCGAGGAACCCAAACCACGGCACAGAGGGGACATTTCTGAGACTCCCGTCAGTCACTCCCAAAAGCAGTATGATACCAAGGATACCTGAGGCTATTACGTGAACGATGAAAGTAGCTTCGAATTCGCCAATTTTTTTNNCCGGGTAGTATAGCACCAAGATGTGAATTCAAATCCGGATGGACAGGTGAAGACAATGTTGTGGACAGAATGGGATAGAACTGACCTTGCCCTGGAACGTGCAGCTATGGTACAAGACAGAGTCGGGCAGGTCCCGGGAATTCAGAGTACAGAAGAGCAGATAAATGGTATTTCCTTGACAAGGGTGCAGGTGATGACTCCTCAAGCAGCAAGCCAGGTAGGAAAACCTCCGGGCCGCTATTTCACCCTTGAGTGTCCTGAGCTAAAATACCGGAACAGGACTCTTCTTAAGAATGTAGCAGGAATAATTGCAGAAGAGCTTGCAGAACTATCCGGCCTCCCAAGACAAGGGGATGTGCTTGTTGTTGGCCTTGGAAACTGGCAAGCAACCCCTGACGCTCTTGGCCCAAGAGTGGTTTCCCAACTTATGGTTACACGCCATATACGGGAATATATTTCCCGGGACCTTGGCGACCGTTTATATCCTGTTGCAGCAGTATCACCCGGGGTATTGGGGATAACTGGCATGGAGACAGTAGACATTGTCAGGGGCATCGTCAATCAAATAAAGCCCGAATTGATAATAACAATTGATGCTCTGGCAGCCAGGTCACCATACAGACTTCTTTCTACAATTCAAATTGCTGATACAGGCATCCAACCAGGTTCAGGAGTAGGAAATAAACGCCCTGGCCTTAACCGTGAGAGCCTTGGAGTACCGGTGGTCGCTATCGGAGTCCCCACTGTAGTATCAGGTGCGGCTATAGCAATGGATGCCCTCAGCGATTATTTCAGCAAATACAACCCACATGCCAGATCCACTGTTGGTTCTGTACAAGAGTTTTTGTCCCAGGACTTATTTGATCTTCTGGTAACTCACAAAGACATAGACCTTCAAATTTTGGAAATGTCCAAACTGCTGGCAAGCGCAGTAAACCGGGCAACTCAACCTGCTATAAGTGAAGACGAAATGCTCGATTATCTTCAATAGCCGTGGTTTTAATGGAAATTTTTGCAATTTTGTTTTGCAGGAAAGGGGCAACCTTGCGGTTGCCCCGGTTTACTGCCATATTCAATTGTGCTGAGCTACTTACTGAAGCCTTGGTTGCTGCTGACCTGCCTGACCTGCCGGAAACCTTCCCTGTGCCAGGTTATGCTGGGCGAACTCAATCATCCGCCTGACCATATGGCCACCTACTGCTCCACAGGTTCTTGATGGGATATCACCCCAGTAATCGCCAGGAGGCTGAATTCCCAATTCGTTGGCTACTTCATTTCTAAAGGCATCCAACGCGGGACGAGCCTGTGGTACCACTGCAATGTTCCTACGCTGTCCTGAACCCACTCGTGTATCACCTCCTTTTCACAACTTATTATGTTCACCTGGCACGCGTATATGCTGGGATGTTATGGTGAATTATGTTGACTGGGCCTAATCAAGAAATTGCAAATCCGTGTTGGCCTGCATGAATACCATGCATGGTTAAGTTAACATAATTAGGCAATTTCAAAAACAAAAATTTTCCAAAAGGCGTTTTGAGTCGTACTAAATCAATTTGCTATCTTGATCTGGCATGCCTGGCCAGGTTTCCAAACCTGTTCTTGACCTGGCCTATGAGGAGTTCGAGTTTCCAGGGAATACACTGGTCGGACCCGAGGATTTCCATAACAGATCTGGCTTCTTGTCTGGCTTCGAATATAATGTCTCCGGTAATAGCCAGATCCTCCATATTTATATCGCCTATGCCGTGCTGTTTGACCCCAAAGAACTGGCCGGGCCCTCGTTGAACAAGATCTGCTTCGGCCACTTCAAAACCGTCAAACAGACTTTCTAAGGCCTTGATTCTCGACAGGGAACCTGTTTCTCCCTTTGACGGAATAAGGTAGCAGTAAGAATCCTGGCCCTTTCGCCCCACCCGCCCCCTCAACTGATGCAAAGCCGCCAGTCCAAAGGATTCAGCGCCCTCTATGATAATACAACTGGCGTTTCTAACATCTACTCCCACTTCTATTACAGTGGTAGCTACCAGCACTTGGGTATGCCCCTCAGCAAAACTGTTCATTTCCTGAACAAGCCTGTCCCTGGGCATATCGCCATGGGCAAGGCCCATGCTGATACCCCGCAAATATCCCTTTTTCAGTTCTTCAAAAACCTGCTCTGCAGCCTTACGTCCTGACTTGCCTTCGCGAATCAAGGGGCAAACCACATATCCCTGGCGGCCTGCCTCAACCTCTTTCCTCAAGGTGCCATAAGCAATGCCTCTATCCCGGTATTCGAGCACCTGGGTATTTACCTGTTTTCTACCATGTGGAAACTCATCAATCACAGATATGTCAAGATCTCCATAGATGGTCAGCGCCAGAGACCTTGGAATTGGAGTTGCGCTCATTACCAGGACGTGAGGAACATAAGTATCATAAGAGAGATTCAACCGTTGCTTAACTCCGAATCGATGTTGTTCATCAGTAACAACTAATCCTAAATTGGCCCACTTAACTTGAGGTTCTAACATAGCATGAGTCCCTACAAGAATATCCACTGAACCCTCTGCAATACTCTCAATTGCTTCACGTTTCTCACCTGCCCTCATGCTCCCTGACAAAAACCCGATCTGCGCAAAGTTGCCTGCCAGATTCTCAACTGTTCGCTTATGCTGCCTTGCCAGGACTTCCGTAGGAGCCAGGAAAGCCCCCTGATATCCGTTGTCTACAGCTGCCAGTAAAGCCCAAATTGCCACAACTGTCTTTCCGCTGCCAACATCACCCTGAATCAATCTGTTCATAACTTTGCCAGATGAAAGGCTCCTGTGAATATCCTGAATAGTTCTTTTTTGAGCCCTGGTGAGTTCAAAGGGTAAATTGCTTGTAAAGGCACAGGGCAGTCCATACTGGGTAAACACTGCTGTCGGGCCTGAGTTTTCGTTCTCGTCCTTCATCAAGAGCAAGGCAAGTTGCAGCAAAAACACTTCCCTGAAAGCTAATGTCCTGCGGGCCTTATACCACATCTCGGAATTTACAGGATTGTGGATATTCTTATACGCTTGTTCCTGGCTCAAAAGCTCACGTTTGCGGACAATATCTTCCGGCAGGATTTCAGGTATCAGGTCCCCATGGCTTTTCAAGGCCTCATTAACAATATTTGATATTCTTGATGAAGGCATTTCTGATTTACCATGATATACAGGCACAATCAGCCCACTCGACAGCGGATCTTTCGCCTCTTCCCAAAGGGGATGCGCCATTTCCCAACTCTCACGGCGCCATTGCACTTTTCCCGAGGCCACAATTGCCATACCACGGTAAAAACTCCTGGCCAGATATGGCATATTGTACCAAACCAAGAAGCAATCTCCCGTTCCGTCGAAAAGGCCAACCCGTAAAACAGGGCCACGACGCCCGGGGATGGCCGCTACCGAAACAACCTTGCCTTCTACGGTTACCTGATCTCCGGATCTTAAAGTGTTTAGCTTTTTTACCTGAGAAAAGTCGTCTATCCGGAAAGGCACATAATCCAGCAAGTCTTTTACTGTGTCAATCCCCAGGGTACCTAAAGCCCTGGCTCTTTTCGGGCCTACTCCCTTTATGTATCTAACGCTTTCTTGTAAAGACATCTTTTAGGCATCATTCCACTGATACTATGTAATAATATAGAGGCTGGCCTCCCCTGTGAACCTCTATCTCGTTACTCTCGCCTATGGCCTCTTGTAAAAAACCAGGAAGCATTTCTGCAACAGAGTCTTCTACGTCTTCACCACAATACACTGTTACTACTGCATCATTTTTGCCCATCATACTTTTGACAGTTTTTTTAAGAACTTCCTCCGGGCTTTGCCCCACAGCCTCTACCCTGCCATCTACCAGCCCGATAATATCCCCTTCTTTCATCATGTGCTTACCGAATTTGCCGTTGCGTGCAGCAAAAGTCACTTCACCGGTTTTGACGCTGCGTACTGCCCTGCCAGCCCTTTTCAGATTGCTTTTCATATCTTCGTTTAGGTTCAAAGATAAAAGAGCCGATATCCCCTGAGGAACCGTTTTTGACGGAATAATGTACATGTTCCGGCCGGTCAACTTCTTAGCTTGCTTGGCAGCCAAAAATATGTTGCCGTTGTTGGGCAAGAATATTACCTTCTTGGCTTTCACCGATTTCACTGCTTCTACCAGGTCGCTTGTGGAAGGGTTCATGGTAATGCCGCCATCCATAACCAGATCGCAACCAAGGCTTCTCATTATGTCCTTTAGGCCATCTCCTGTAGCCACAGATATGATTCCTATGTCTTTAACAGGAACCTGGGGTAGCTGGGGTGCCTGGAGCTGTATATCAAAGGAATTAACCGCTTTTTGAAGGGTGCTTTCTGTTAATGCCTGCTTAGACTGTTCTATCATGTTATCTATAGTCACCTGGGATAATTGCCCATAATCCCTGCACAGGCCAATCACTTTTTCCGGAGTTCCAGTATGGATATGGACCCTTACCACGTTTCCAGAACCTACCACAAGCAAAGAATCCCCGAGTTCCATGAGTTCGTTTCGCAACTTGCTTAACGGAAGGTCCTTTCCTGCAATCAGCAGTTGAGTGTCATAGGGATTTTCAATACTCAGGATTTCTTCTTCAGAAACCTGAGGAGCAAATATGGGTTTATCATCCTTTTCCAAAGTGTAATCAACTGAAAAGTCTTCATCACCCAGGTACCAGGCAAGGGCTCCTTCCATAATGTACAAAAGGCCTTTTCCTCCTGCATCCACCACCCCTGCTTGCTTCAAAGCCGGCAGCATGTCCGGAGTCTTCTCCAACACCTCTTCGCCCTTGGCAACACACTCTTGAAGCACATCGCCGATAGTAGCCTCGTCGGATACAGACGCCACCTGAGACGCGTCTTTCATTCCTCTCAATACAGTCAAAATCGTGCCCTCAACAGGTTTCATCACAGCTTTATAGGCTGTCAAGACCGCTTCGTCAAGTGCAAGGGCCAAATCCTTGGGATTTGCACACTCTTTCCCGGCAAAACTCCTGGCAATACCCCTGAATATCTGAGATAAAATGACGCCTGAGTTCCCCCTGGCTCCCATCAGAGCACCCAAACTGGCAATTTCAGACGCCTCACTAAGGGTAAGCCCTGATTTTCCTCTCAGGCTGTCAGCTGCAGAGGATAGTGTCAAATACATGTTAGTTCCCGTATCCCCATCAGGTACCGGAAAAACATTGAGCGCGTCTACTTCTTTCTTGCGCTCAGAAAGATGCTTTTGGGATTGAAAAATGATATCCCTGAACTGGTCGCCGGTCAACGAAGTACGAGTCATTGTCAACTCCCCGAATTCTCCTGAAGCCTTATGCTTTCGACGTTTACCGTAACCTTCTTTACTCTTAAGCCGGTAAACTTCTCTACAGTGTATCGGACTTTGTCCACGATCATCCTGGCAACTTCAGAAATTTTGATTCCGTAGCCGAGTACAACGAAAAGTTCTATGTATACCTCGTCACCATCAATGGAAACCGACACTCCTCTGGATAGGTTTTCTCTGCCCAAAAGTTCAGATAGCCCGTCAGTCATTTTGCGGCCTGCCATACCAACTACACCATAACATTCAGTTGCAGCGGCTCCGGCAATCGTTGCAATGGCCTCTTCGGACAAGACCAATTTGCCCATATCAGTTCGGATTTCCTTTCCAGTCAAAGGTGACACTCCAATTTCCTTGTTTGAACGTATTATCTATATACCACATCTACCCATTATCTTGCCACAGCAATGGATTTCACGAAAGCACTTATTGCTATCAACCAATTGTAATTCAATAGGCACTGGCACTTTTCCTGCTGCTTGTTATATGCTAATATAGGCAAGTCACAAGGATTAAGGAGGTTTGATCGCATGCCTAAGTGTGAAATTTGCGGCAAGACCAGAATAGTAGGAAACCGGGTCAGCCATTCCAATATCAAAACCAAAAGAGATTGGTCACCTAACATACAGAGGATCCGGGCTGTAATCGGTAATACAACAAAGAGAATCTACGTATGCACAAGGTGCCTGCGCGGAGGCAAAGTAAAACGTGCAGTTAACTAGCATAGGCCGTAACCATTGGCAATTAACACCTCTCGCATCCAAAATCTGAGAGGTGTTAATGCTTAGTTGAGGTGTTTTCCTAGACACGGTGCCCGAATATGCCAAGAATTACCCTCACAAACCCAGACATAAACCTGGGAACTCTTAGAATGCGTACCTTCATGCTCTATTGACCCTCCCAGTAAATAGATCACTTTATTCTTGAAAGCAAAATCCATGCTCCTATCACAAGGCCGGCTCCAAACAATAACCAGCGAATCCAGGAAGGCAACGCTATAGCAATAATGATCAGGCCACCTATGCCCATGGCCAAAGGCAAGATCTGGTTTTGCCTGTAGCTTCGAATTCGTAGTCTCACCCCAACCCCCTCGCACGCTGTCAATAACCTTTACCCGGTATCACAGTATATTCAGACGCGAGTAACTGTGCTCCCACGAAGACTCTTTATGGCCTTTGACATGTCCTGGCTGGAAAAAATATAACTCCCTGAAACCAGGATATCTGCACCTTTTTCAATCACGTGGCAGCAATTGCCTGAAGTTATGCCCCCATCTACCTCGATCTCCACCGGCGAACCCGCTCCGCAGGCGATTTTCTTCACCTCATGAATCTTCTCAACCATACGAGGAATAAATGACTGTCCGCCCCATCCAGGATTGACTGTCATGACCAAGACCAGATCTACTTCGTCAATCACATGTTTGAGAAAGTCAGAAGGAGTAGATGGATTCAGTGCTACACCGCTCTTGCAGCCTTTTTCCCTTATCAAGCGTAGAAGCCTATGAAGGTGAGGCGTCGCTTCTGCATGAATAGTTATGTATTCTGCATAATCACAAAAGGCTTCCACGGCCCAGCCCGGATTGGAAACCATGAGGTGAACATCCAGGGGGAGCCCGATTTCCATAAGGGCTCTTGCAAGACCCGGCCCAAAGGTCAGATTAGGCACGAAATGTCCGTCCATTATGTCCAGGTGAAGTAAATCAGCGCCGGCTTCTTTGACCTGGCAAACCTGCCGCCCTAGATCCAATAGATTAGCCGACAAAATTGACGGAGCGACTTTAACGGCCCTCATCTTCGTAAGACTTTCCGAGTTACTCATATTTGAACTTCGCCCTTTCCGTAGCTTCATCCAGAAGCACAAGATAATTGCTGAAACGTTCAGGTGCAATCTTCCCCTGGTTCAGGGCCTGCCTTACTTCACACCTGCCCTCGGTTTTGTGCAAGCACCTGGGAAAATGGCACCCTGATGCATACTGCTCGATCTCAGGATACAAAAACCCCAATTCATGGGGTTCTACAGAGATAAGATCAATCTTTGAAAAACCGGGCGTATCCGCGATGTAGCCGTCGCCGGGTATCCGAAACAATTGTACCCATCTGGTAGTGTGGCGGCCCCGTACACCGGAAGACAGCTCGCCTGTAAGAAGGTCTGCACCAATCAAAGACGACAAAAGTTTGGACTTGCCTGCACCGCTTTGGCCCGCAAGAATAGTCACTTTTCCTTTAAGGAAACTTGCCACTCTTTCAAGTCCGAATCCTGTCACTGCAGATGTAACAACACACGGATAACCCGCGAGGGTGTAAATATCCTGCACTTTTGCTATCTCATTTTGATCCTCAACATCTTGCTTATTGATACATATGATACCCTGAATGCTTTGGGATTCCAGTTGGACCAATATTCGATCCATGTACAAAAGGTCCCGAGGTGGCCTGGTAATAGCTGTCACCAGAATAGCCTGATCCACATTTGCTACAGGAGGACGGAAAAGCAAGTTCTCTCGCTCCGGGATTTCATCGATAACATAAGCTCCTGCCGAATGGGAAATCTTGACAATGTCTCCTGCGTAAACCCGGGTACTCTCTAATCTCAAACGTCCCCGGAGACTACAGGAAACTATGCCTTCCTCAAGAGCTACTCTGCATTCAGAAGAATGGACGCTGAGTACTCTTCCAATCAAATAAGTCACAACACCTCTTTCTAGGGCTTGACTATGGATTCATCCACAATCTCACCGTCAAAATATAGTTTCACAATGGCAACATTGCCTTTATACTGAAAAGATATGGTCACTGTCTCACCTGGGTTTTCATTACGATCGTGACGCACATTCTCACCGTCAAGGTCTACTACAACAACTTTTGCATTAACAGGCTTGCCTTTATCTGGCACTTTGAAAGTCATGGTATGTGAATGTACCGGTTCCTGGGAACCCAGGGATATAACCACGGTAACACGGGTTCTGACAGGAACTTCGGCACCTTGTTCAGGATCTTGGGATACAACTGTTCCATAGGGCAGCTGTCCCTGAACCTGATTCACCTCGCCCAACTCCAGCAGATTTTCGTGTAAAAGGGCCTGAGCATCTTCTAACAATAGCCCAACGAGTTTAGGAACCACTGCATCTTCAGAATCTGCTCCTTTCGATACAGAAAGATCCACCCTTGTCCCTATGGGAACCGAGGTCCCCTCCCGGGGATTTTGTCCGATAACATGGTCCTTAGGAACTGTAGGATGACCCATGCGGTCCACGTTCCCGAGCTGGAGCTGCCTGTTCTCAAGTTCAAGCTGAGCCTCCCTGAAACCTTTCCCCCGGACATCGGGTACCTCCGCAAAAGACTCACCCCTTGACAATACGTAGTATACTTCGCGGCCCTTCTTGACTTTCTCACCACCAAGAGGGCTTTGAGATATCACAGTGTTAGCAGGGTATTCACGATCATACTTCTCAGCCGAAAGCTGAGGGATAAGGCCTTTTTCCCGTAGCAATCTTTGAGCTTCAATTTGAGTCTCTCCGACTATGTCAGGAACCTCAACAATTGGTACTGCCATCCATTTGTTGAAAGCATATATCCCGTAGGCAGCTAACGATAAACCCAGCAACACGAATATGGCAAGCACCTTAACGGCAGTGCTAACCCTCTGCTTTTGCTTTCTCCGTCTGGCCACTCCTGCATCACCTTTTGCTGCAAATCCGTGTTCAGTCCCCTGGAACAACGACAAACTCAATTGTCTTATTGATTTTAGCATTTCATCTGCAGACTGGAAGCGTTGTTCCGGATTCTTTGACAAAGCTTTCGCAATTAGATTCTCAAGCTCCACCGGTATATCAGGGTTCTTTTCACGAAGTGCCGGCACCCTGGCCTCTACATGTTGTAAAGCTACAGCCACAGGGCTGTCTCCGGTAAAAGGAGGCTTTCCGGCAATCATCTCGTAAAGAACCACTCCCAGGGAATAAAGATCAGACCTAGTGGAAACCACACCGTTTCGGGCCTGCTCCGGGGACAGGTACGATGCAGAACCTACTACAACATTTGTTGATGTATTAGATACCCCGCCAAGAGCCCTTGCAATCCCAAAATCAGCCACTTTTACATGGCCAAGACTGGTTATTAAAATGTTTTGGGGCTTGATATCTCTGTGAATAATCTTATTAGTGTGTGCATGGGACAGGCCGAGGCATATTTGGCCTGCAATATTCAGGGCTTCTCCTATCTCAAGTTTGCCTTGCCTTACAAGTTTGTCTCTCAATGTCTCGCCTTCGACCAGTTCCATCACAATAAAATACAAGCCCTGGTCTTCACCAACGTCATATATGCTTACAATATTGGGGTGTGATAAAGATGCAGCAGCCTTCGCTTCCCGCCTGAATCTCCGCACGAAATCCTCATCTTCGCTCATTTCGGGCCGCAAGACCTTGAGGGCTACGTGTCTGTCCAGTATCCTGTCGTTGGCTTTCCAGACTACCCCCATGCCTCCGCCGCCGATCCGTTCCAAAATTTCGTAGCGGCCTATAATACTCCTGCCAATCATAGCATTCCGGTTCATCCTACTTCACCCCTCAGGGCCTTCCGGGCTTGTTTGGCTCCGGGCCAGAGCAAGACTACCGTCACATTGTCATAACCGCCGCGGCTGTTCGCAAGGTCAACCAGCCTCCGGGCTGCCTCATCCCTATCACACCCGGTGGCCACCTCAGAGATTTCACTGGAAGATACAAGGCCGGTAAGCCCATCTGTGCATAAAATAACCACGTCACCGGGAAAAAGGCTCTCTGTATAGATAGCCACATCAACTGTCTCCTGAGTACCTAACGCAGCGGTCAGAATATTCCGGCCTGGATGCCGCATAGCATCTTCCTCTGTTATGGTACCGTTTCTCACCAATTCGCCTGATACAGAATGATCATCGGTTATCTTTCTTATCTGCCTGTTAGAAACAATATAGGCCCTACTATCGCCTATGTGTCCCAGATATACCTTGGATCCGTTTTGAACTATCATAGCACAGGTAAGGGTTGTGCCCATCCCCGGAATTCCATCCTTATTCATACTGCTTTCGAGAATCTTGCCGTTGGCGTAGATTACGGCTTCTCTTAAGACATGTCCGGGCTTGTCTTCCAAAAAGGCGTTTGAAATAAACTCGCTTATTGACTTAACAGCAAGGGATGAGGCAATCTCACCACCCTCATGCCCGCCAATACCATCGGCGACCATGGCCAACCAAATTTCGCTCTTGTTCCTTGAAAGGCACGTAACTGACCATGAATCTTCATTTTCAGGCCTGACAAGCCCCCGGGATGTCTCAGCTCTCCACTCCAAGGTCATTCCCTCCTGGTAACCAGCGTTACTTGTAAAGCTCAAGTAGTGAGGCGGCGGAGCTGCCCGCAGGCAGCCTTTATACCCCCTCCCAATCTCCGACGTACAGTTACCTTAACACGGTTCCGTTCCAGAATGCTCTTAAAATCCGCTATCTTGCCAGGCTCACTTCCCCGAAAATCAATACCGGGAACCGCATTCCAGGGAATAAGGTTTACCAGACAATCGATTCCGGTTACAAGGTTCACCAACTTTCGGGCATCTTCCCGGGAATCATTAATGCCATCGAGCAACATATATTCAAAGGTCACACGTTGCCCGGTGGCCTGTGCAAAATACTTTGTGGCGCTGATAATCTCTGAGACTGGATAAATACGATTTACAGGTATCAGTTCATTTCTTACTTCATCAGAAGCCGAATGCAAAGATAAGGCCAATCGAACTCCATTTGAATCCGAAGCAAACTTTCTTATTGCCCCTGGGATTCCCACAGTTGACACGGTGATCTTCCTTCTCGACATGTCATAGGTATCTTCCCTGCATAACATGTCTATGGCACCTATCACTCCTCCGTAATTAAAAAACGGCTCCCCTGTCCCCATAAAAACAATCCTGCTAAGCCTCGTGTTTGTAAGCCGGCACATGCCCAGAAACTCTTCCAGAATCTCACCCCTGGTAAGATTTCGCTGAAATCCCAATTTCCCGGACGCACAAAAAACACATCCGACAGGACAACCGGCCTGAGAAGACAGACACCCAGTTGTTCCATATTTGTACCTTAATAACACTGATTCTGCAACAGGGGTACCGTGAACACCCCATAAGTACCTTTTCGACTGATCCGATCTTTGCTCCTGCAAAGTCACAAGCTCCAGCCTGTTAAAATTTGTATGCCCGGCCAAATAACCTCTTAAATCCTTGGGCAGATCAGTCATGTCTTCGTAAGACGAAGCAAATTTCTTGTAAATCCAGGCGATAATCTGTTTAGCCCGGTAAGCCTTGAACCCCTGGGTTGTCACAATGCTTTCAATTTGAGGGATTTCGAGATCCAGAATATGAGGCATTACTGGCATTTAGCAATCACACCTTTACTAATCTGGCCGTTCATGGAAATTTGCCTTTCTCGCCAGGCTCAAACAGGCCCCTGGCAATAAAAAACCCGTCTGTTCCGTGGATGTGAGGCAAAAGGTACATGTATCCTCCTCCTGAAGCGTTGGGCATCCTGCTATCCCCTGAAGGAAAGAGCCTCTTTGAATCCAGGGCCGCGGCGAAACCGTGCTTCTTTACAAAGCAGCCCCATACATCTTCATTTTCTTCATGGGTTAACGTACAAGTGCTGTAAACCAAACAACCACCTGGCCTCAGAAAAAGTCTGGCAGTTTCAAGAATTCTCGCCTGCCGCCTGGCCATTTTGGGTATATCAGATTCCCGCCTGAGCCATTTTATATCCGGATTCTTGCCAATGACTCCAAGCCCTGAACATGGAGGGTCAACCAAAATCTTGTCGTACATAAGAGGCAACCCTCTTTTCTTGAAAGCAGCCTCTACTTCTCCCGGGCCAGTAGCATCCAGGGCCACAGTTGCCACATTGTTGAGTCCAAGCCTTGCACATGACCGGGTTATCATACCTGCTCGTTCTGAATCTATGTCAGATGCAACCACCAAACCGTCCTGGGATACACGTTCGGCAATATGAGTGGCCTTACCTCCGGGTGCAGCGCAAACATCCCACACAACATCCCCTGGGCAGGGGTCTAATGCTAAAGTTGGAATGATTGCCGCCTCATCCTGTACCACGAAAAGGCCTTCGTCATATCCCGGAAATTGCTCAACTCCACGCCCCTTATCTACCTTGATGGAAATATCAAGACTGCCCGGCCAGGCGTCATAACCATTGGCCTGAAACATCTTTAGCAAAGAATCCCTGTCTACTCTGGCTGTGTTGACCCTTAAAGTAACAGGCCGGGGACTATTTTGACTCTTGAGAAGGGAAATAGCATCTTTCAACCCGAAGGATCGAAGGTAACGCTCAACAATCCAATCCGGGTATGAATACCGGATAGCGGCATAGCTAATGATTTCCGTATCCAAAGAAGGCAGCTCAACATGGCCCGGGTTTCTTGATATACTTCGAAGGACCCCGTTCACAAATCCCCTCTCACCTTTGCTGCCCATACACTGAACCATAGAGTTTATGGCAGCGTATGAAGGAATCCCCATAAAAACCATCTGGTACACACCGAGTCTTATTCCGTTTAGCACTTTGGGGGAAAGCCTTTGAACCGGTCTGTGGCAAAAAAACGAAGCATAGTAGTCTAAAAACCTCTTCCACCTCTCGACTCCTAAAACAAGCTCCTTGACCAAAGCCCGATCTCTTTCATCCAGCCTCTTTAAATCACAAGAAAGGCCCGGAGGGCCATTGGTAGATCCTAAAATATCAAGGGCAATCCTCCGGGCGGATTTTTGCAATGTCAGTCACGCCTCCCCCGAAGCATGAAAAGCCTCATGAACTGGCCCAATGCCACTGCAGTAGCAGCAACGTACGTTAGGGCCGCTGCATTCAGCATATTGCCCACAGGCACGGCCTCTGCCCCGGTAACAAAACCTGAGCTTTCCAACATGGTAAGAGCACGCTTTGATGCGTCGTATTCCACGGGCAAAGTTATAGCCTGGAAGATTACCGCACCAAAAAAGAACAACAGGCCAATATCCATTAAAAAACCGGACCTGAGAAAAAAGCCTATCAGGAACAAAGGAAAAGCCGCGCTGGACGCAAGCTGGGCAACAGGCACTAAACCGTTTCTTATGGCAAGGGGAGCATAACCCACTCCATGCTGCACCGCGTGGCCCACCTCGTGGGCTGCAATCCCGAGAGCAGCTACAGATGAGCTATCATATACACCTGATGAAAGCCGCAAAGTCTTGCTCCGGGGATCATAATGGTCTGTTAGGTTTCCTGCCACCTTCTCGATCCTTACGTCCCCAAGGCCGGCCTCACGAAGAAGTGAAGCAGCTACTTCATAAGCACTCTTGCCTCTCTTGGAGTAAAGCCGTGAATAGGTTTCATACGCCGAGCGAACCCTTCCTTGAGCCCAAAGGGCAAAGATGAAAGCGGGTAATACAAAAATAAAATAGCCTGGATCCCATCCGTACATTGCACCCTTCCCTCCTTACAAGAACTTACCTAACCGGATACATACCCGGCAGCAATATCCAAAGCAATGTTATCCGAACCTGTTGATACCCTTTTGCCTGCCCATCAGAAAAGACTTTGCAGTCATACGTGTCTTCCCGGATGGCTGAACCTCCAGGACCCCAATAACATCATGCCCGCACATGACTACCACCATTTCGTCATGGATACCCAGTATGGTTCCTGGAAGTTGCTCCCCTGAAGCTTTGAATTCATCAGGGATAACCAGCTGTGTCTGCCATATCTTAATACGTTCATCCCCAAAGACGGTAACCGACCCTGGAACAGGCGAAAGTCCCCGTACCAGGTTATGAATCTTCTTTGCAGGCTCTTTCCAATCAATAACCTCTTCACCTGGTTTTAAGTGAAAAGCCAGGGATCTCTCTTTTTCGTTCTGAACTGTCCTCTTAGCCGTCCCTGAGTATATGAGTATAACAGCTTCCAGGAGAGCATGGGCACCCAAAACCGAAAGCCGCTTTTCAAGGGTGCCGAATGTTTCGTTTGGGCCTATACTTATCTGTTTCTGAATGCAGATATCACCTGCATCCATTCTCTCACTCATGTATATGATCGATACACCGCTTATCTGTTCCCCGGCCATGATTTGCCTTTGTACGGGATTGCCTCCCCGATACCTTGGCAACAGTGAAGGATGCACATTCAAACAACCGTATTTCGGCATTTCAAGCACTTCTCCAGGGAGCTTCTGCCCAAAAGCAGCCACTGCTATGAAGTCAGGTGCAAGTTCACTTAGCCGCTGCACAACTTCAGGTGAAGCCATGTTTTCGGGAGTCAAAACTTCTATTCCAAGTTCCTGAGCTCTGGCCTTAACCGGAGTCGGCGTCAGAACCTTCTTTCTTCCATAGGGCCTGTCAGGCTGAGTAACTACAAGGGGCACATTAACCCCTGAGCAAACCAGTTCATCCAGACAAGGTACTGCAAACTCAGGACTCCCCATAAAAACACACGTGAAAGGCAATACATCTTCATCCTCTTCGGTGTCGTCTTGTGTCACCTCTGTAATGGCCTTGGCTTTATCCACAAACAAGATTCCATCCAGATGGTCAATCTCATGACACAACGCTCTTGCCAATAACCCTTCGCCTTCGACCCATATATCGTGCCCATCCCTGTCCAAAGCCTTAACAGAAACCCTCAAAGGCCTTTCAACTTCTCCAACATAACCTGGCCAGCTAAGGCAACCTTCCCATTTCGTCTCAGTTTCGTCTGATCTGTATACAATATCCGGGTTAACCAGGAAATATGGTTCGTCGCCCAAGTCGATAACCACAATTCGTTTTGAGATTCCGACCTGAGGTGCGGCAAGGCCTACCCCTTTCGCGGATCTCATGCTTTCAAGCATATCGTCAAGGGTTTTTCGTATACTGTTATTCACCCTGACTACAGGCCTGGCCTTTTTTCTAAGGGAAGGATCATCGAATTTGCGAATTTCCAACTCAGCCAACAAGGCATCACCTTTCATTTCCTAATATCCAATCTACATTATAACACTTGTGTTCCAAGGTAAAATCACAGGGAGGGAGACATTAAGAAACTTCAGCTGAAGCCAAAAGGTTCTTCTGTATCAACGGATATCTTCACATTAGCATCAGATACCTCCGGCAAGACCGTTCGTACCGCGTCTCCCAGAGTATCCCGGCAAGGGGCTTTCAACATAATATGCCACCTGTACCTGCCACGCACCTTTGCTTTCGGAGCAGGGCTTGGGCCCAGCACCTGTATGTCACCTGAGCGTTCCAGGATTCTCGATGCAAACACTTCAGACATGACTCTCACCTTATCCGGATCCTTACCGGAAAACTCAATTTTTAAAAGGGCGCCAAAAGGCGGGTAACCCAGGGCCTTCCTGTTTCGTGATTCCACTGAGTAAAATACTGAGGGGCTCAGCGCACCCTGAACAGCATGATTTTGGGGGTTTAAAGTCTGTAAAACAAACCTTTTGCTGAGACTCCCTCCTGAGTTCTTAAGTAAATTCAGTAGTCCCGTGAGAAGCATGAACACTTCTTCCGGTGCCCGGTAATCAGGAAAGCTAAGCAAATTATCGCATGAGAGCACCCCGAGGGTTCTTATAGAAGGAATCTCGGAAAACCCCAAAACCATTTGTGTAGACAACAGACAAGAGGGACTTACAGACGCAAACTCTTCAATCACCTTTTCCGGAGGGGTTTTAGAGTCCTGATCAAGTTGAAAAACAGGTATGCCGGGAAACCTCTTTTTGAACTCCGAAGCAGCCCGGTCTATGCCGTATCCCACTGTCTTCCAGGTGTAGCCATGGCACAGGGGGCATTCAGAGGGGGCACTTTGCCTGTACCCGCAAGTATGACATACCAGTTGAGCACCTTTTGAATGATATGAAAGGGATACAGAACACCTGGGGCATGTAACGGTATTGCCACAATCAGTGCAAACCAGGCTTGATGACGTGCCCCTTTTGTTCACGAATAAAAGGGCTCTTTCTCCGAAATCAAAAGCCTCTTTCAAAGCCAGATGCAGTTCCTTGCTAATCAAAACTCTTCTTCGTCTTCCCAGCATACTGACAGTTTCATGTTTGATCTCTACCGCATCTGAAAAAATCTCTTTTTCCGTCTTCAATTTTCCTGTGTCCACATAATATGCGGTTTTAACCGATGGAACAAAAGAACCCAGGAAAACTCTGCAGTTTTCATGTTCACCCCTGAGTTTGGCTACCGTTGCTGCGTTATACCTTGGGTACTCTTCGGCCTTGTAAGAAGTTGATTCTTCTTCATCGACAATAATCAAACCCAAATTTCTTACAGGGCTGAAAACAGCTGATCTTGTGCCCAAAGCTACCGATTTGGTACCCCTCAGGAGTTCAAGCCATTCTCCTCGCCTTTTGGCACCGGGCAGCTCAGAATGAACAAGTGAAAGAGTCCGGCCGCA
>MTKW01000145.1_pt1 | contig 21346 bp, 23 predicted proteins | sample 1042761 | NCBI WGS metagenome assembly MTKW01 (sample SAMN06205366, study PRJNA360243) | anaerobic digester metagenome | biome: Wastewater treatment plant; feature: Anaerobic digester sludge; material: sludge; isolation source: anaerobic digester fed with sludge from wastewater treatment plant ... | reverse complement strand
TCGTTAAGTTCCGGCGAATCGGAGAGCCAAACAAACACTGAATCCGGATCGCCAATATTATCCGAACCTCCATGTAGGATTTCTTCAAAAAGTGCAGTCATAATGATAGTTTTCCCAGAACCCGTAGGTGCGGAAAACGATATTACCTGTGGATCTTTTTCGCTCCACATTAAATGAGCTTTATTGATTTTCTCATGCAATTCTGCAAGAGCTGTTTCTTGAAATGGGAATAGTGTAACTCTCATTTTAATCCCTCCTGCTCCCCAACACAAAGTTATCGATATAATCGCGATATAGTTGGTATGTATTTTTTATTTTTATACCATCAGTCATTTCGCGGAAAGCTTCCTCCGAGTTTGTTACAAAATATACCACTTTAATATTATTTTCTTCTGAAATCTTTTTTGCAAACTCGGCATATTTTGTTTCATCAACCAGAACTGCAAATCCGTTTTGAGGAAGAATTAACATATCTGGTTCTTCATCGCTGTTTATTTCTGGCCTCCGGCCGATAGCACCGGATTTTAGCCAAAGCAATGGTAATATTTCGCGGAATTGTTGACCTAGTGATACGCTGTTTTTATCTAAAAAACCTAGTTTAAAATACTCAACATTTGCAGGAAAACCATCACTCATGGGACGTTTAACTTGCAATGTTACATTCATTGGACCGAGCAAGTTTGATACCCGTGCTTTAATTTCCTTGAAAGTGGCAGAAGACTTTACCACTATATAAAAGTCTGTGATGTGGTCTTGATCTTCTAAAGATTCTAGCCATGCATCAACAGCATTTACATCAAACAAGATCGACGCCGAATGTTTATCCGAAACAATAAACTTACTATCTGCCTTGACTAATGATTGTGGCAATTGTTGTTTGCCATCCTTATCGCGGAGCAAAGAAACAAGCTGTTTTTTGGCAGCAGTTGTTAGTTCCGCGGGATTATCTATTAAGCCAAGTTGATAGAATGAACGCTCGACTTCTTTCGATACTATCTGGTTTGTGAAATATTCTCCAGATAAAATTGTACCGTCATCGCGTTTTCCAAGTATGCTATATTTAGTTCTAGGCCAAGTAACTGAGCGACATATACCATGTTTTTCCCATTCTGGGTCGCCAGGTTGATATCCCTGTTCACGTAAAGCTTTTGATTCTGCCTCTGATACCTCGTTATTCGTTACTAATATACAGCGACGATTTCCATTATCTTCTACGTTTAGTAAATTTACTGCATGGAGTGTTGTTCCGCTACCAGCAAAAAAGTCGACAATAAGGGCATTTGGTTTTCCTGAAACAACATGCCATAATGCGTCATGAACAGCATAAAGCGATTTTGGATAAGAGAAAGTCGTATCTAACATTGAATTAATCATTTTTGTTCCATATTCTTCAGCATTATATAATGGATCTGTCCATATAGTTTTTGTGTTTTCGCTTTCTCGTTGAATATGTATTTCTATAGTTCCTGTGTAGACGTTATCTTTCTATTTAAAAATATTGTGTTTCTAATGGAGTTCAAATGCGGCGAAGATGAATATAAAGCTTCCATTTATGATCAAGTCTATGACTATGCACTGGATTTACGAAATTTTCAAAAGGAAAGCCATAACAAGCTGCTTGTACCAATAATGATTTCCACAAAAGCACCGGCTGAAGAATTGAAGCTTAAAGAGCATGATAAAATTATCGAACCGATAAAATGCAATTCAGATAACATTGCCTATGCCATAAATGTTGTTTCCAACACCTATATTGAACCAGACTTTGATTATTTATCTTGGGAAAAATCTGAATATTTGCCGACGCCTACTATTGTGGAGGCTGCGCAAGCGTTATATCGTGGACATAATGTTGCAGACATTACACGCAGTGATGCTGGCGCCGAAAACCTTACTGTTACGACGGATGAAATAAGTAGAATTATAGAAAATAGCAAAGCTAATCAAAGAAAATCTATTTGTTTTGTAACTGGCGTACCTGGAGCAGGGAAAACCTTAGTCGGCCTTAATATTGCTATTCAGCGTTCTAATGCAAAAAAAGGTGAACATGCTGTTTTTCTATCTGGGAATTACCCCCTTGTGACTGTCTTACAAGAGGCCCTCGCTCGCGACAAGGTAGCCCAAGCAAAAAATGCTAACAAGCATTTAACGAAAAGCGAGGCTTTGCGTAGCACATCGGCATTTATACAGATTATCCATAAATACCGAGACTCTTTTGTTAGAAATAATGATATTCCTCCAGAGCGAGTTGTCATTTTTGATGAAGCACAGAGAGCTTGGACTAAAGAGCAAATATCAAAATTTATGCTCACTAAAAAAGGTATAACAAATTTTGATTATAGTGAACCGGAATTTTTAATCAGTACAATGGATAGACACAAGGACTGGGCAGTGATNNATGAAGAATATAGAAGAAGCTATTCATGGGAAGATATGATTGCGGGACTAAATGTTACTGAAATCGAAAAGCTGCATCTTTCTACATCTGTTCGATCATTTCGCACACCTGATTTGGCCTCTTTTGTCAAAGCAGTTTTAGATGTAGATGTACAAAATGCAAGAGATTTACTGGAAAGGTTTAAGAACAAGTATCCTATTATTCTAACCCGAGATTTAGGGAAAGCAAAGGATTGGGTAAGAGCACAATGTAAAGGGACAATGCGTTATGGCCTTCTTGCTAGCAGCGGAGCATTACGGCTGAAGCCAGAGGGAATTTTTGTGAAGAACGATATTTCTGTAGCAAATTGGTTTTTAAATGGGAAGGACGACGTTCGGTCAAGCTATTATTTAGAAGATGTTGTTACTGAGTTTGATATTCAAGGTTTAGAACTCGATTACTCTATTGTTGCATGGGATGCTGACTTCCGTTTTGAAAACAATGAATGGCATTATTATAATTTTTCAGGAAGTCGCTGGAATAATGTAAATTTAGAGGATAAGCGGATTTATTTAAAAAATTCATATCGGGTGCTACTAACAAGAGCGCGGCAAGGAATGGTTATTTTTATTCCAAAAGGAAACGATTATGATAAAACTCGTTTAGCTAAATATTACGAAGGTGTTTACAACTATTTAAAATCGGTCGGTGTTGACGAAATATAAATTTTGAGGTGCATTTTTTCATAAGTAGTAGTGACGTTCCTTGTTCACTTATATTATGCATTTTCTAAATAATAGTGTTGACCAAAACCTTCGATGGTTAAATTTATATTTTACCTTTAAACCAAATTCTTATCTCAGTTGGATTCTTCTGAGGAAACCGTTTTTGGAAGGTTTTTCATTTCCCTAATTATTAAGCAGGCAGTGAGGATAACGGCAGATGAGTCCGCAATAGGGGGTGTACGCCAGACCCCTTCAATACCCCAATAATTAGGCAGTATTAATAGGAGGGGAATGAAAAACAGTATTTGCCTGGAAAGGCTAAGTATAGCGGACTGAACCGGCTTTCCTACTGCTTGAAAATAGTTAGAGCAAATGATTTGAAAGCCGATTATAGGCATCATTGTAAAATAAACCAGCATAGCGGGTTTGGTCAAGGCAATTAGATCCGGGTCTTTATTGAATAGACCTATAATCTGAGCAGGCCAGATATGGATGATAATATAATTAACTAAGACCATGCAGGTAGCAACAATGACTGCTTTTTTCAAGGTTTCTTTTACTCTGCCGTATTCCTCGGCGCCGTAGTTGTACCCTATTATAGGTTGTGCACCTTGGCTTACTCCCACAACAGGCATAAATAATATGGTAGCAACGCTGAGGATAATTCCTACGGCCGAAAGAGCCATATCACCGCCGTGCTCCTGTAAGGTTTTATTAAGAATGGTTTGTTGGACGCTATTGGCCATTTGCAAGCCAAAGGGAGCAAAGCCGATGGAGATGATCTTGAATATGATGGTAAGTTGAGGTCTAAAATTTTTGAAACGGAGTTTTATAGCACTTTTGTCTCTCAAAAAGTAGCTCAGTACCCAAAGAGAGGAAGCGAACTGTCCAATAATTGTGGCCCAAGCCAGTCCTTTAATGCCCATGCCCATCTTGAAGGTAAAAAGGTAGTTAAGAACTACATTGGTAACGCCTCCTAAAATCTGGCTCAGCATAGCTGTCTTTGGGCGTCCGTCGGCTCTTATATAATTAGTCATTCCCACACTGATGGAACCGAAAACGGATCCCAGAATAACTATGTCAGTATAATCACGGGCATAGGGTAATACATCAGGACTTGAACCGAAAAAAATCAAAATACGTTCATTAAACAGATAATAAATTACTGATAAAAGCAGCGGCAGAATTACCAGCATAATAGTGCCGTTACCCATTATTTTTTCAGCTTCTTCATATTTGCCTTGTCCCATACGGATGGAGATTAAAGCGGTAGAACCTATTCCGATAAGAACGGATACGGCAAAAAAGATTATCATTATGGGGAAAGCGACGGTAGTAGCCGCTATTCCTATAGAGCCGACACCTTGTCCGACGAAAATCCGGTCGACTATGTTATAAAGAGAGTTTACCGTCATTCCTATAACGGCCGGCAAGGAAAATTTCCAAAGCAGCTTGCCGATTGGTTGTTCTTGCAATTCTTGATGTGGATTCATCTATATCACCTTCAGCAAATTATTGATTGTTAAAATAGTGAATGTTTCGGATAGATATCCATAAAAATTATTATATTATAAAAAAGTGATGAAACTATAATGTAAAAAATGAATAATCACTGTCACGCAAATTACATTATATCAATTAGTGTACTAGGTCAAACATCCTTGAGTTAAGGCATAATAGTCCATGCTTAATATAATGGGTTGCTAATAGGAGCAAAAAAAGGTAAGATATTACTAAAGAACCAAAGTATTCAGAAATATGTGAGGATTTGCACTTTATAATAGCTTTGCGTTGATGCAATAAAGATAGTGAGAAATTTTGGACAGAACAAACCCGGACAAGACTATTGAGACTACTTTAAAAGAAAGGGGTATGTATTCTTATGAAAGGTAATCCAAAACTTATTGAAACCCTGAATGCTTTGCTTGCAGACGAGCTGGCGGCCATCAATCAGTATATCGTACATGCAGAAATGTGTGAGGACTGGGGCTATGGTAAACTACATGAAGGCTTTGAGAAGCGAGCGATACAGGAAATGAAGCATGCTGAAAAACTTATCGGCAGGATTCTGTTCCTTGGCGGAAAACCTATCGTAACTGAACTTAATAATATTCATATTGGAGAGAACGTTCCAAAGCAATTAGAATATGACCGTGCTGCTGAGGAAGCAGCGATCAAGGCTTATAACGATGCCATTACCCTTGCAGGTGAGGTAGGCGACCATGCAACAAGGGATATCCTTGTACAAATTCTAAATGATGAAGACCGTCATATGGATGAACTTGAAGAACTCTTAGATCAGATGGAACAAATGACTTTGCCCATCTTCTTGACAACTCAAGTTGATTAATATTTCTTAGGCAGACGTAAACTTAAGGGGCTGTAGCAATTACAGCCCCTTTTATGTATAGACGTTATTATAATTATATTGGACTATGAGCATAAAACCCTGATAATTCAATATTGCCTAATTACTAAGATACTGTTGCTCTCGATTATCGCTGGGAAATCCGAGCTTGTAGTTGTGAAACAACGTGGGGGAGCTCCATATCTCCACCTTGTACAGCTACACGGTAAGTTCCCCGCATGGAGGTAATTTCAATAAATTTACGTCTCGAAAACAGGTATATTATACAGAAAACACATACAATTGCGGTGAGAATAATTATGCCTGTTACGATGACCTTTAGTGTTTTATAGAAATCGCTGCTATTGCTATTCTGGACCGCATCATTGATCTTTTGCGCGGTTATGTATGTGCTTTGTAAGCTTTTAAAATCAAGTGATTCAATTGTTCTCCCGATGTTGGTACGAACGCCAGATAGAACCAATATGAGTAAGGAACCCAACAGGAGCACTATGTACATAATCCTTTTTGAACGGCGCTTTACATAGTCTACCGAAAGCAAGTCTTTATAAGGGATTGAAATCGAACCATCTTGCTTAGAGGTAAATCCATTAGATACAGTATAATAGCTGCCTTGAATTTTAACGCCATCGCTTGATAAAGTGAGTGTGGTGTTTTTCATTTATATACCCTCACTTATTCAGGCAGCCAAAACATCAATGCTCGTTTAAAGCTCAGCGATTTATCGAATCTGCGAGCATTGAAAAATACACACAGAAAAGGGATGGCGCATACAATGATAACCTTTATAAAGGANNATTTAAGAAACATTGTAAAAAATGAATTTGGAATTGGAGATAAAAGAAATAAAAGAATGTGAAATATTGGTACAATAATGGCTAACATTGCAGTACGTTTAAGTATTTTTGGTGTACCTATACTTGCCCAAGCAAAAATTAAAAAGGCTAAAGGCAGTACTATCATAAATAAGATTGAAAATGGAACAGCCATAAGCTACCTCCTTATAACGCCCAGATAAAATACGCTAAAATCCAAATGACAAATATTAAGTGATACCACTTAGCTCCCCACATAATTCTGTACTCGTTTGACCGTTTTTCTTGCATTTCACATTCAGCGGTTAATGCATTTTCACGTTCCTGGGTAATGTCACGCTCTGTGTTACCTATGATGTACTGTTCGCGTGAAAAGGTCAGTACATGACCGCTATTAGTTGTAACCTGCTCGATATAGACACGAAATGAAGTAGAGTTGTTGTTGGGAACAGGCAAAAGTTGCTTGGTGCCAAAGGCCTCGCCAACCGGCGCAAAATCGTTGTAGTCGGCCGCAATTCCCGGTGTTTGCCCCGAATAGGCAGGATTACCCTCACTATCGAATCCTTCAACGTAAACCTTCGTTGATGTAATAGGCGTTGCCCCTATATTGGCCAATTTTAATTGCAAAAAATATGTATCGGTCTTTGTATCTAATAAAACAGCACCCTTTTCAAGTGCAATAGGGCAATCTGGTAGATTCACTGTATTAGTGAATTCAAACTGTCGAACATATCTTTCAGCTATGATAAACAGCTCCCTTCTTATAAATCTGGAATAAGGTCGGCATCATCAATATCACTGACAAAACCTTGTTCCACTGCGGATTTACTATAAATGTTATCCTTTGCGAGATGAATATTGCGGATAAAATCGTCCTGTTCATGCTTTTGTATCCAACGCACATCAAAGGCGATGTTTCCACCTGCATATTCAACGGACAATAATGTCATTCGCTTAGTAAAATATGTAATCAGGAATACAATGAAAAATACAAACCCAAGCAATAAAGGTATAAAAGATGCGTCATCACTACCGGTTTGATTGGACAAATAGACCACACCCAAAAAACCAAATATCAGAGATAAAATCCCCCACGAAATATAATGTAATGGACGGTAAAAGACGTACCCTGTCCCCGTAATATCACGATTATTAACAATTTTGCGCTGAATTACAGACACAAAACGACCTTTCTGGTTAAGTGAATAGACGGAACCGCTGAAGTAAACACGTTTGTTGGTTAATGTTGCTCCTGCCCGTTTTGCATCTGCGCCGGAAATAGTATTTGCAAGGTAACCTGTGCCGAGTGTACAAATTTGACGTTCTCCAGGTGCGCAAAATGTGCCGCCATACTTGCTGTTGTTATTCATGACCAATACCCCTTTCATAAGTTGTGTTTTAATGGATTGTGCTGTCCATTTTCATGATGTTGCAATAGAGGTTTAAATTATTGCCATTATATTATAAATATTGACAACAGACAACAGAGTTTTCACCTTTTACGGTACATATTAGGGCGTTTTAAATTGCAATAAAAATGTAACATAGGTCAAATATAAGTTGTAGGCGGGCTTTCATAAGGAACGGAGTGACAGGTTTAGATTATGATGTGGTGAGATAGATGGTACTTAGAATGCGTAAAGTTTAGGATAGGTAAAGTTATAAAATTTAATATTGACACAGGAAATAAATGGTATTAACCTATCTTTGAAAACGTTAACTTATTTAACTTCGTTTTAATTTTTTGGAAGATGTAGTATTGAGGATGGTAGAAAATCTAAATAAGGGAGAGATGTGCATTGAAAATATTGGTGAGAGTAGCACTTATATTTATAGTTATTTTAATAGCTGGTACATTTTATCTAACGCATGGACTTAATGAAGGGAAAAATATTGAATTAGAAGGAGTAGTACCTTCACAATTAGAAGATGGAGTATACAATGGAAAATATTCTGCTGGAAGATGGTCAAATAGTCTTAATGTTATAGTAAAGCATCAAAAGATTTCAGAAATCAATATAATAGATGATGTTACTTTTGCGATACCAGGTGTAAGTGACGAGTTATTTAATAAAGTTATTGAAGAACAAAACACCATAGTAGATGCAGTCTCTGGAGCAACGGTAACATCAAAAGCTTATCTTAAATCCATAGAGAATGCATTAAACAACCAGAAAGGCGGAAGTAAATGAATACTTCCTTGCTGAGTTGCTTTAATTGGTTTTAATAAAGAACGTACCTGATTGCAGAATATCGCACTACTGCCTTTGGTCTATTCGAAAAAAATACAATTTTTATTGTAGAATAATCCGCGTCGAAAAGGTGGGAACTAAGATTTTTCCAGTCAAATATATGTGATATACTATGATTGCGAAAATATATAAATATACGAAAATAGGAAGCATTAAGAACCTTATATTTTGATATGAAAGGGGAATGAAGGATGCTGAAAGAATTCAAGGAGTTTGCAATAAAAGGAAATGTTATTGACCTTGCAATAGGTGTGATCATTGGCGGAGCATTTGGCAAAATCGTATCATCTCTCGTAAATGACATACTTATGCCTGTTATTGGGGTTATATTAAGTGGGATAAATATTGCAGATTTAAAATATGTTATTAAACCGGCTAGTGGCGATATCCCGGAGGTGGCCATACTTTATGGTTCATTTATACAAGCAATCGTAGATTTCTTAATAATTGCTTTGTCAATTTTCTTGTTTATTAAACTTTTTTCAATTCTAAAAAAGAAAGAACCAGAAGCACCCCCTGCTTCAACGGCACCAACTCCAGAAGTCATGCTTCTTGAAGAGATTCGTGATCTATTGAAAACAAAACAGTAAAGAACTGATTAGAATAATGCATATCCCTCGTCTTTATAAGATTGATCGTTAGCCTAGGGGTGTTAAATTCAAGGAGGACGAGCTATGAAAAAGTTGAAAATTGCAGACGGAATACATATGCTCACTATGAATGTTGAGGACATACTATTTGAAGGAATTTGGGAGATTGCAAACGGAGTAACTCTTAACTCCTATATAGTTCAGGGAGAAAAAACTGCCATAATTGATGGTGTAATTGGTTGGGATGGGGTACCTGAAACCCTATATAGTAACTTAGAAGAAATAGGTGTTGAGCCCCAGAATATCGATTATTTGATAGTTAATCATATGGAACCAGACCATTCCGGATGGATTTCAAGCTTCCGAAAGATTAAGGATGATTTTACAGTAATATGTACTGATAAAGCTGCAAAGATGGTAGCGTCCTTTTATGGAGAAGACAAGATCAGGATTGTGAAAGAAGGAGACACTTTAGACCTTGGCAAGGGTAAGATATTGAGTTTCCATCCAGTACCAAACGTTCACTGGCCGGACACCATGTACACCTATGAAAGAGATACAAAAACTCTCTTTTCATGTGATATGTTTGGAGCCTTTGGCAGGATGGAGGATCATTGTTTTGATGATGAGCTGACTCCTGAAGAGATAAACTTCTTTGAATTCGAAGGAGTAAGGTATTATTCCAATGTAATGACAACTTTTACATCTGCTGTGAGAAAGGCCATTGAAAAAGCAAAGGAGCTAGAAATAGCTACAATAGCACCTGGGCATGGCCCGGTTTACAGAAAAAAACCGCAAAAAATTATCTCTGATTATTACCGTTATGCCCAGTATGCCGAAGGAGCCGGCAAGAATGAAATTACTATCCTGTGGGGCTCCATGTATGGTATGACTGCAAAGGCAGTTGATTACGTTGAAGGTATACTGCAAAGAGAAGGTATCAAATACAACAAGTTGCAAATGCCTCAAGAAAGTGAAAGTGAAATGGTTGCCACTGTTTTTAAATCCGCAGGGATAATTATTGCAGCACCTACTTATGAGTACAAGCTTTTCCCACCAGTTGCAGCGGCTTTGAATGAGCTGGGCAGAAAGAGGATCGCGGGCAAACAGGTCTTCAGATTTGGCTCTTATGGCTGGTCTGGTGGTGCAGAGAAGGAGCTGAAAGAAATAATTGAAAGAAATAATATGAAGTGGGATTTCATTGAATCCGTGGAGTTTGAAGGGGCGCCTAAGGAAGAAGACTTAAAAAAGGTGGAAGCCGGAGTATTGGAGCTTTTAGAAAAAATGAAGGAAAAAGTAGTGGAATAAGTGGAAAGCCTGGCCTTGATGGCAATGATGGAAAGTGAAAATCCAAATCCCTGTCAACCGTTATGGTTGGCAGGGATTTTTAGATCAAGTCAAAACTAGTGTAAATTTCTTAGTCGGCCAAAAAGTTGATAAAGAATTATTATTCCCGTTGACACATGAAGAGAATATAATATCATATATATTAGTATATTATTAATTGCTTAATTACTTCATTTATTAAAACTAGGTTTTATAAATAATAAATCAATCAGAAATAAAGGAGGATAACATGAAAAAAGCAATAGTAAATAAGAAAGAATGTGTGGCCTGTGGAGTTTGTAAGAAAATTTGTCCCCATCGAGCTATTACCATATTGCATGGAGTCTATGCAGACGTTGACAGAGATTTATGTATTGGATGTAAAAAGTGTCAGAAAGCATGTCCTGCTTCGGTAATTAAAGTTGTACAAAAGGAGGTTGTCTGATGAAAAAGTGGAATGAATATTTATGGATATTCTCTGCGCTATATATGGTTTTAGGTTTTTTTAATATTCTATTTGCTTGGATTGGGTTGATTTGCTTTATTACTCCGTTATTGCTCTCGATAATAGGTAAGGGTAAAATTTACTGTAACAGTTATTGCGGAAGAGGGCAGTTGTTTGAATTACTGGGAAGAAGGTTGAAATTATCTTCAAATCGTAACATCCCTGCTTTTATAAGAAGCAAATGGTTTCGTTATGGCTTTTTAGCATTTTTTATGACTATGTTTTCGATAATGGTTTTCTCTACTTATTTAGTTTTTAACGGAACTAATAATCTCAGAGAAGTAGTTACTCTTTTATGGACAATTAAGCTCCCCTGGAACTGGGCCTATAACGGCTCGCTATCTCCTTGGATTGCCCAGTTCGCCTTCGGATTTTACAGTGTTATGCTTACGTCTACAATTTTGGGACTGCTAACAATGTTTTCCTTCAAACCACGCTCATGGTGTGTCTATTGTCCCATGGGTACAATGACTCAGACTATCTGCATGTTGAACTACAGAAGGAAAGTGAAAAAAGGAGTGGATTAGGATCAGATTATTTATAGCGTTAAATTTTAGGAATGAGGTAAAAGCTCAAATTAGTGAGCTAATCAATAAGGTTAAAACAAATTCCATTCAAGGAAGATTCGTAAATGAAGAACATTTACATCTCACAGTAGAATTCCTGGGGGAGATATCGAACAATAAAGTGGATTGGCTTAAAGCAATAATGGACGAACTTGAATTCGAGGCATTCACACTTAGTTTAACTAAAGTAGGATATTTTAAGAGGCGTGAAGGAAATATCTATTGGTTAGGAGTAGAAGGTAATGAAACTTTGTTCAATATGCAGAAAAAACTGCACCAAAGTTTAATAGATAAAGGCTTTGAATTAGAAGATAGGGAATATCGACCCCATATAACACTAGGCAGAAAAGTTATCTTGAAGGATGGTTTTAATACCAATGAACTGAATGATATTGTAAAGAAAATAATAATCGACATTAACAAAGTAGATTTAATGAAATCAGAATTCGTAAATGGAAAGTTGAAATATTCTTTAGTATATTCAAGACGATTATTATAAAATACTTACTTGGGAGGAATAACATTGAAGTTTATTTCATGGAATATCGATTCATTAAATGCAGCATTGATAGGAATTTCAGAACGTAGTGAATTATCACGCAAGGTATTAAATACGATTAGAGAACACAATCCTGATGTTATTGCTTTACAGGAAACAAAGTTATCCAGTGACGGCCCCGGCAAAAAGCATTTAGAATTCTTAGAGGAAAAGTTTCCGGATTATAAAATTGTTTGGAATAGCTCCGTAGAACCAGCCCGGAAGGGTTATGCAGGTACTATGTTTTTATATAGAAATGATTTAACCCCTTCTGTTACTTTGCCGAAGATTGGGGCTCCAAGCACCATGGATACTGAAGGCCGCATAATCACATTAGAATTCGATCATTTTTACTTAACACAGGTTTATACGCCGAATGCTGGGGAGAATCTAAATCGTTTGGAAGAACGTCAGATTTGGGATATGAAATATGCCGATTATCTAGTAGAACTGGATAATAAAAAGCCGGTTATTGCAACAGGAGATTTTAACGTAGCCCATCAAGAAATAGACTTAGCTCATCCTAATAATAACCGTCATACAGCCGGTTTTACCGATGAGGAGCGCCAAGGCTTCAGTAATTTGTTAGCCAAAGGGTTTACGGATACATTTCGTTATCTTCACGGAGATGTGACTGGGATTTATTCTTGGTGGTCTCAGCGTGCTAAAACAAGTAAAATTAATAATTCCGGATGGAGAATTGATTATTGGCTAGTCAGTGATCGGATTGCGGAAAAAGTAATTAAATCCGAAATGATTGATTCAGGTCCAAGACAAGATCATACTCCAATATTACTAGAAATAGATTTATAAGCATTCAGTCTACAACTGGATGCTTTTTTTATGAGCAAAATTGATGTATGATTTTTTTGAGATACAGCTGCCTTTAGATGGTCTTATGCAACTTAGCCATGCTATAACGCAGCTTAGTGTAAGTTCTATTGCATATTAAATTACGAGGCATATACTTAAAAATAAGACGGCAATCAGGGGGTGAAAGGATGAAAATAAGCATAGAAGAATCCGCATCTCATATTGAGCCAGAGATTATCGTCCGCTACCACGAAATGGATGAATCACTCAGAAGAGTGGTGGCGGCGATCAGGCTTGCGGCCGGGACGCTCATCGGGCGGCAGGAGGAAAGAAGGTATATTTTGAACGCTGAGGACGTGTATTACTTCGAGTCGGTTGATGGTAAGGTGTTTCTATACGCGGAAAAAGAGGTATATGAAACGTCGCTTCGTCTGTATGAAATCGAGTCTCGATTTGAGGAAACGGATTTCTTTCGAGCCTCGAAATCTGTGGTGGCGAACTTATCAAAAATCTCAAGTGTTAAGGCAATCTTTAATGGGCGCTTCGAGGCGAGGTTGAAAAACGGCGAAAAAATCATTATTTCCCGCCAGTATGTGCCGGTTCTTAAAAAGAAATTAGGGATATAAGGAGGTAAATTATGGAGAGATATCTCAGTTATGGACGAAAATTCATATCCTCTTTCACAGCGATATTTACCTGCATCATTCTGGCAAGTACCGTATTCATTGGGATCTACTCAAACCCCTACCTGCCCTTTCGTCTCATTGTCCAGTCGTTGATACTGGCGGCTGTTTCGGCTATGCTGAATTTTATTTACGATTCAGATAAACCTATTCACAAGCGAGCATTAGCAGTACGTACAAGTATCCACTTTGGTACCCTTTTAGCATTTGTCCTGTTCTGCGCCTGGAAGTTTGAATGGTTCTCATTCAACCATGCACCAAGTGTTCTGACCTTCCTATTGCTGTTCTTTGCAGTTTATCTCATTGTTTGGTTGGCCAGTTTCACAGGCGATCTGCTGGACGAGCGGAAAATTAACAAGCGACTTATGGAATTAAACTCATCTCCTATGGATAAAGACATCATGAAATAATCATATCGAATACTACATGGTAATTATTTGGGAACGGAGGAATAGCAATGAAAAAGTATAAGCTTTCAGATTACTGGAATATGGGTACAATTATTGTCCTGGGCGCGGCAGTTGGTATTGTGCTGGGCGTGCTGCTTCAAAATTTGGTTCTATGGCTTTGTGTCGGTGCAGGTGTGGGTGTTGTTTTTGGAGCAGTATCCATGCTGTATAAAAAGAACGCATCATGAAACGCGCCGTGAGTATCTTTATAATCGCAGCCTTCGCCATCGGCTTTTTTCTGGCGGCCGCCCTTGGTCTATACTTGCCGGATAAAAAAATAAGGCCCAATTCTTCGACGGAAGAATTCACAGCCTTTCTGGATTATAGAGTTCCAAAGCTGATGGAGTTTTACGGAATACCAGGAGTCAGTTTAGCCCTTGTTAGAGACGGTCAGATTGTACATATTGCGGCCTACGGTGAAGCCGATCAAAAGTCCGGTCGGAAAATGACGGTAGATATGCCCATGCGTGTTCAATCCATATCTAAATCAGTTACGGCATGGGCTGTGCTGAAGCTGGCGGAGGAAGGAAAGCTGAATCTGGACGATCCTGTCGAAAAATATCTCAAAGGCTGGGAATTACTAGCTTCAGACTATCCATCGGATGGTGTGACGGTTAAGCGACTCCTCTGTCACACCGCAGGTTTGCCCCTTGGTGATGTTTTTACCCTCTACTCCCCAGATGAGGCTATGCCTTCTCTGAAGGAAAGTCTGACCCATTCGGCAATTGTGTTTCAAATGCCGGGAAAAGCTTTTTCTTATTCCAATGTGGGTTATAACTTGTTGGAGCTTATGATTGAGGAAGTTACGGGAATGGACTTTGGACAATATATGAAAAACGAGGTCCTCTATCCCCTCGGTATGTATCATTCGGATTTCGAATGGAGTGAAAAATCTTTGGCGTCTGTACCTCTTGGCTATACCTTGGACGGTGAGCCGGTTTCCCCCTATCAGTATCCTGAAAGGGCATCAGGAGGATTAATTGCTACGGCGGAGGATATCGCCCGTTTTTGCATTGCAGGGATGCCAAATTTTTCTGCTCAGCAGGTGCTTGCAGGTTCTGCCATTGAACAACTCTATTCTGCACAGGCTGAAAGCCTTGGAATATATAGCGCGGTATTTGATGCCTACGGCTTTGGTTATTATACTGAGGGGCTTGCAGACGGAAAACTGGCGGTGTCCCACGGTGGGCAAGGAACTGGCTGGATGAGCCATTTCCATGCGGTGCCCGAAACGGGAGATGCGATTGTCATTTTAACAAACAGTCAGCGGAGCTGGCCGTTCATCTCTAGCCTCCTGAATGGATGGGCACGCTGGTGTGGATTTTCTCCACCTGGCATGACTCGCATCCTTTTGCTGGAATGTTTCTTCTGGGGATTGATTGGCCTGATTGCCGCAATAGCACTCTGTCTAATAGTGGATATTGTCAATAAAGTTGCGGAGGGTAATCTAAGGTTAATTCCCATGGGGCAAATTACGGTGGAGCCATCCCGGGTATTTAAAATTGGGATTTCCCTTTCAATATTGGCTACTCTGTGGTGGGCACTCTGTCAAAAATATCTGTTCCTTACCGCAGTATTTCCTGTTTCAGCTATATGGCTTGAGCTGTGTGCCGCCGCGTTTTCCTTGGCATTACTCATAAGGTCGCTATGTAAATAAACTATAATCAGCGACTTCCTGCAATTTGAATTAGTTTGAAGTCTATAAGTTTTATAAAAGCTGGATTTTGGAGGTATGAAATGGACCATGTTGTTTATACGGATGCAAAGGAGAAGGAATTAGAAGGCCTTATTGCAGGAACAAAAACCATGATTATAAGGGGAGCAACAGGTAGAAAGCTGCCTTATGGCAGAGTAAATATTGGAGATACGCTATACTTCATTAATAATGATGGCGAAGGTAAAGTTAAGGCAAAAGGTGATGTGACTGATGTATATAATTCAGATAAGATGTCTGCCGAGGAGTCTATTTCATTAGTTGAAAAGAACCAAGATAAATTAAAACTAACTGAAAAGCAGTTTAAAAGATGGGCAGGAAAAAGATATATTGTCTTAATTAAAGTTGGAAATGTAGAGGCTACAGAACCCTTCGGGATTGACAAGAGTAACTATGGAAATATGGACGATTGGCTTCCAGTTGAAAATATAAATAATGTAAGGCTATAAAAAAATGGGCTATGGTTCAACAAATGGATTAAAAGCATTTAGAGGAAAGAGGAAATAGTTGGATACGCGGATAATATATAATGATGGACAAATTTTCTAAGGAGTAAAAAATGAAAACCCTTGTAATTTACAAATCAAAAACAGGTTTTGTAAAGAAATATGCTGAGTGGCTTGCGGAAGATTTATCAGCTGAAATTTTTGAAGCTTCAAAGGTTAATATCAATATGCTGACAGAGTATGATGCCGTGATTTATGGTGGAGGTCTGTATGCAGTTGGCATTAATGGCGTTAAGTTTATTACAAGAAACCTTGATAAGCTAATAGGCAAAAAGGTAGTTGTTTTTGCTTCTGGTGCTTCTCCTTTCAGTGAAAAAGTAATAAATCATGTTACTACAAACAACTTTACTCCCGACCAACTAAAGCATCTTAAGTTTTTCTATTTACGAGGAGGTTTTAACTATAATAAACTATCAGCCTTTGACAAAGTCCTTATGACATTATTGAAGTGGAAAATAATGAGCAAAAAGAAAAGAAAAAAAGAATTAACATCTGATGAAATTGGTATGCTTGAAGTACTAGAAAAACCGGCCGATTTTACGAATAGAAGTTATATAGACCAGATCATTACTTATGTAAATTCATAGTTTTCTTTCAATCTTATACTGATAATAAATACCTAGGGAATAGTTTTGAGATAGAGAATTTAAAAATTACACTATAAGCAGTTGCCTAACAAGGAGGCTATTGCACTATGGACATTCAGTTCCATTGTGCAATAGTTCCTTTTTTGTATGGGAATAGAAATACCTATATTGCTATTTGCCAAGTCAATACTCACTAGTTCTAATTATGTATAATCCTGGAATATAGTGATAGAATATTCATAATTGGCACTTTATACATGGACAATAAGAAAAAGGGGGCATTAATTTTGTTAGCCAACAAAAAAACAAGGGCAATAGTTATTATTGCCACGTTATTGCTTATACTCACGGCAGTTTTTATCACTTTTTATGTGTTTAGAGATAAAATCAAGCCGCTATCCCCTACGGTACAGAAGCAGTCCACAGCAATGTTACTCTCTGCTTCAGCCCCACCGTCATTAGAGGGTTTTTGCAGTCTGCCCCGGAGGAGATAGGAAAACCGGGTGTGGATTTTCCCTTGCTTAACACGGGAAAAGCAGACGACTGGGGTGATATGCCAATACCGCTGGTTAATCCTCTGGGGTCAAAAGGCCTATATTCTGGCGACAAATATTATCCAGCTGACGGTAGTTATTATGATATCTACTATCTGGAAGGCTACAGTGAAATCGCTCAACGCATACCTGGCCAGTACTGGGAAATGGTAATTGATGATGAAAACTTGACTACCAACTACTTGCGCTGGTACGCCAAAGAAATAGGGGCTACCTTGTATCAAAATACTGATGACAGGGTAACCTTCTCCCTTAAATCCGATGACGAGTTATGGTGGGCAACTGCTCTATGGAATAACCCGGAGGAGAAGAAGTGTACAATCAAAGTGGTCAAGCAGAATATAGTCCCCTTTGACAAAACAATAACCATTAAACCATCAGAGACAAGGAATGGATGGTATTATTTCACCACCATAGCTGGAGAAAGCGATTTTGTAACTGCCCTGGTGGAAATTGCAGGCGGAGAATATGCCCAGGCTGAGATCCGGGGAGAACAATATATCAGAACGGGTTTTTTAAGACGCGACTTTTCCTACCAAAAAACCCTTGAAATAAAAAATTGCCGCCGTTATGCATTGAATGATATACCCCAGACTAATCAGCCGGTCTTCTGGTCTATAAAATTACCTTCAGATAATAAGTACCAACCCGAATCCGTTACTATCCGCTTTGAAAGAACAGGAACTATTAAGCCCATTACCATCAGCGACCGTATGGGAAGCCTGCGAGTGGTTGGAGCTACCGGGAGTGCTACGGTTTCAAAACAATCGGCTCTCCATATCCTTGAACATGAGGATGGCTTCACCTATAACGGCTTCACAGACAGTGATGGAAATACGGTCTTTCATCTTCCAGCAGGCTACTATAATTTACGGGTCAATCTGCCTGGCGGCGGTGGAGGCGGTGTCCGCATGGTGCCGGTCAATGGTGGTGAGCTGACTGAGGTTATACTGCCCGATGAGTTCAAATCCACCTATGCTTCACTGGAATCCCTTTATGGCGATTTTGAAACTAATCAGGGCTCCATATTAATCCAGAATAATAAGTATGGAGGAAATACGGCCGAGGTTGCCATCTTAATCAACGACCCTCTGAAGCGTGATGTATTTCCTGAAAAAGATAATGTCACTATCACTGAAGGAGGGGCCAAGGCTGAAATAATTGATATCAAGAGACAAACGGCCTCTGTCAATGTGGTCTTGGCCATAGACACCTCAGGTTCCATGAAGAATTATATGCAAGCAACCATAGAGGCTGCAAAGCGTTTTGTGGAAGGTTTGCCCGATACCACCAACATTCGCTTGGTCTCCTTTGAGCAGAGAATTACTGAGCATAAGGGAAGCGGTAAAGATAGTGTACTGCAAGCCTTAGATAGCCTTAAGGCTTCTGGTGGTACCTCATTATATGATGCCACAGATAAGGGGCTGTCAATGGTTACGGGAATGGATAACGCCTATCTTGTTGTCTTTTCAGATGGTGCAGACTCCAGAGAGCTAAAAAACCAAGGCAAGGGTTCAGACCTTAACCGTGATCAGATTATTGCCAAAGTGAAGGATAGTGATGTTGGAGTACTCACTATAGGCTTTGGAGAAGGTCATGATCCGGCTGCTTTAATTGCCATAAGCGATGCCAATGGAAAGGGTACTTATTTCTCTGCTGCTGATGAAACCATGCTTGACCAGGCTTTTGCAGCTGTGGCGGGTAAATTCGGTAATGAATTTGTCATTAGCTATAAGAGACCGGAACAATTAATCGATGTAAATTCAGAACAGCCTGTTGTTGGCGTAATGATTGATGATTCAGGTTCTATGGATTCTTTTAGAGATTCAACCATGACAATGTTCCATGACTTTTTTGCTGCCCTTCCCGAAGGCTCCCTAACCCAATTTTCAAAGTTTGGCACTAATGTTGACATGATGCACATTACCACAGATCAAAAGGCGGTTTTGCTGCAGTCCATGGGGGAAAGAGGCAAAACAGGAGGAGGCACTGAGATTATCAGGTCTCTCAAAGCTGCATTGAAGCAGCTTAGTCCCCTGCCAACAAACAAAAAAGTATTCATCTTCGTAACTGATGGGGCCATGTATGAGGTGGATTATAACAAGGCCGAGGCGGAAAAGGTCTTTGCCCAATTCAGAGCCGAGGGTATCAGGTGCCTATTCGTTGGTGTCAGTGACGCCGACAAGGTTGAAAGTGCCTATGAATTTGCAGCAGAGCAGACCGGTGGCGACTATGTCATAACTAATGATATCGCCGATGTGGAGAAAAAGATTCAGGAGCTTTTGGGTAAGGTTTCAATTCCTCTGCACGACCAGGATCTCTTACCCTTCACTATTGGGATCAAGGCTAAGACAGAAGATGGCTCGGTAATGGATTATTTTGCTACTGAAAAGCTTGCAGGTTTTGTCCCTAAGACCGCCACCGGTAAAACCCAAGAGCCTAGGGCCCCAAAAATCATTACAGGGGGCAAGATGCTTCCTCTCTATGATAAAAAGTCGGCGGCTTTGATAGCTGGTGGTACACAGAACGGCAGCCAAGAATTGAAAGTAACCGGGCATATCAGTTATGAAGCAGAGCCGGAAGAAATTGAAGAAACTGATAACAAGCCTTCAATAATGACAACTAGCAAGAGCTATGGTAAATCGGGTAAGAACGATCTGATTGAAATGACAGTGAAGGATGTCTATACCTTTGATGTCCTGGGTGGGAGGAACATTATGGGGTCCTCTTATTCGAACGCCTCAACAAGAAATTATATATAACTGAAAACGGCAAAAGGCTTCTGTCCTATACGAGGAATGTAGTGAAGCAGTTTGATGATCTAGAAGAAATGATGCTACAGGCCAATTATGTAGAGAAAATTAGAATTGGTGCAACTAATACAGTTGGCAGTTGTATTCTTAGCCATGTTATTAAAAGCTTTAGAGAGATTAATCCTGAAATTGAAACTTACTCTTATGTGAATAATACAGAGCTTATAGAAGAAAAACTGTTAAACTCCGAGCTGGATATCGGGATAGTAGAGGGAAGGGTGAAAAGTCCGGATTTGATTGCTATCCCTGAAATAAATGACAGCTTGATTCTGGCCTGTAGCACAAAACATCCTTTTGCCAAGAAGAAAACCGTGAAATTAGAAGAACTCTCGAATGAAAGTTTCGCCATGCGCGAGGAGGGCAGTGGCACAAGAGAGCTTTTTGAAAGATATATGCTGGAGAATGAAATCCCTATAAGAATAGCCTTTGAAGGAAACAGTTCTTCATCTATTAAAAAAGCTGTTATGGAAAACNNGTGGTGTACCATAAAAATAAGGTTGTTACTGATGAAATGAAGAGTCTTATTGAAGTGCTGAAAAACTATAAGAATGTAGATATACTTCAGGGAATAAGTACTGGGAAATTAGTAACATGAATGGTCTATGTTTGTTGATAATTGAACAAGACTTTTCTGGGCATATTAGCTTTAGCTAAAAATTTATCAAGGGTGGTAGAAAATGCACAGGAAAACAGTGATTATTACAGGCGGAGGCAGCGGTTTTGGAAGAGAAGTGGCCTTAAAACTGGCTAAGAAAGGGACAAATATTTCTGTAGTGGATCTGGATAAGGAATCTGGGGAAGAGACGGTCCGACTTTGTAAAGAGCTAGGCTCTGAGGCAATATTTGTTCAAGCAGATGTTAGTAAGGTTGAGGATGTAAAAAGCTATGTTGCTCAAACGATTAACCAGTTTGGAAAAATCGATTTATTTTTTAACAATGCAGGAATTTCAGGAACCGGAGTTCGCACTATAGAATGTTCTATTGAGGAATTTGATGCTATTGTTGACGTGAATTTTAAGGGTGCATTCTATGGGTTGAAATTTGTAGTGAGTGAAATGCTGAAAACTGGTGGTGGAGTAATCGTCAATACGGCTTCTCTGGGCGGCCTGGTTGGAATTCCTACCTTGGGCATATATTCAGCAACAAAACACGCTGTAGTAGGACT
>MTKW01006685.1_pt1 | contig 21351 bp, 16 predicted proteins | sample 1042761 | NCBI WGS metagenome assembly MTKW01 (sample SAMN06205366, study PRJNA360243) | anaerobic digester metagenome | biome: Wastewater treatment plant; feature: Anaerobic digester sludge; material: sludge; isolation source: anaerobic digester fed with sludge from wastewater treatment plant ... | reverse complement strand
GGTACTCCGATACACACGCACTTCGTATGTCCTGTCGCGTCAAAATACGGCATAGACTATCTCTCCAAAAATCTTCCCCACAAAAAGACGACTTTCTGGACGGCAGCCATAGACGAAGAACTTACCAACAAGTCCTACATCGTCCCCGGATTGGGCGATGCGGGCGACCTCGCTTACGGCGATAAAATCTGATTATTTGAATACCAATTCCCCTCCCACATAGGTGCGGATAATTTTTGTGGAGAGGATTTCGCGTTCACTGACGGTCATTATGTCTCTGTCGGTGATGATGAAGTCTGCATGTTTTCCTGGCTCGATACTCCCTTTTACATCCTCCTCAAAAGAGACTTTTGCTGCCCAACAGGTCATTGAGCGCAGAGTTTCCTCTCTTGTCAAGCCTTCATCCATACGGAATCCCTCTTCGGGAAGATAATCGAGATTTTTGCGAAATACCGCCGCAAAGAATGTCTTGATGGGACTGACGTCCTCAATCGGAAAATCGGTGCCTGTAGGAATCCATCCGAGCCGGTCCATGAGTTGTTTGAAGTTGTAAGCGTGTTCAATCCTGTCACCCAGACGTTCTGCTGCCCAAAACATATCGGAAGTGCAATGAGTCGGCTGTACGGAAGGTATGATTGAGAATTTCCCGAATTTATCCATATCTGCCGGATTTACCACCTGTGCATGTTCGATGCGCCATCTGCGGTCGTTTTCTCCTTTGAGAATTTCACCATACATATCGAGTGCATAGCGGTTGGCAGCATCCCCGATAGCATGGGTGGCCACCTGGAATCCATGCTCGTCAGCCCACTGAAGGCATGAGCGGAATGTCTCGTCACCGGTGACATGTATACCGCGAGTTTTGGGAGCATCGGAATAGGGTTTGAGCAACAGCGCACCTCTGGAGCCGAGAGCTCCGTCCTGGAAGAGCTTAAGACCTGCAATGCGCAGGCGGTCGTTGCGATAGGGAGCGGTGAAGTGCTCCATATTTGCCCTTGAGGCCGATAGATATGCATCTACACGCAATTTCAGTTGACCGTTATCGGACAGAGAGTCCAATATCAGGAGATTTCTGAGCGACTCGCCCATGGATGAGATGGAAGTCAGGCCTGCGGCGAAGCATTTTTCCTGTGCGGTAAGGATGATGTTTGCAACTTCCTGATCACTGTATTTGGGCGTGATATTTCCAAGTTGAGCTCCTGAGCCTTCCATAAAGAGGCCCGTGCCGTTGTCCTTCATTCCTGCGAGCTCAATGGCTGCCTTGTTTGCCAAAGTTGCGTGATAATCCACTCTCGTGAGGATTACCGGGATGTCGGGGAAGGCTTCATTGAGACGGTGATATGTGGGCATTGATCTGTCATCCGTCCAGTCGTTCTGATCCCATCCTTCACCCAATATACAGGTCATATTATGCTCCTGCTGCGCTTTTTGGAGACGTTCCACCATTTCTGCATAAGATGTGGCACCTCTCAGATTAACTTTAAGCAATGCATACCCAAGCGAAGTGAGATGGGCGTGACAGTCATTAAAGCCCGGATAAATGGTGGCCAGACTATTCCTGAGGTTGACTACATTGTCCGATTTATAGTCAGCCTTGATATATCTTGTGGAGCCAACGGCTACAAATTTGCCGTTATGGACGGCAAATGCCTGCGCTTTGGAAAAATCCTCATCGACAGTATAGATATTGGCATTGATTACAATCAGATCAACATGCTTTTTATGACCGCAACCGGCGAGCAAAAGGCAGATGAAAAGAGGAAGGATAATGCGTTTCATATAGTTGATTTTTAAGAAATTATCTCGCAAATCAGAGTTGCCGAGGTGCAGGAGAGCACTTTCACTCTGACAAAGTCACCGGCTTTATGGCCGGCTGCGGGGAAGACGCAGGTCTTGTTCTGGGAGGTACGACCCATCAGTTCCTCGTCGGAACGTTTGGAAGTTCCTTCTATCAGCACCCGGTATTCGCAACCCACCGTATATTGGTTATTACGCAGTGATATCTCATTCTGCAGGGCGATAATCTGGTTGAGACGTGCAGTCTTGACCTCGAGTGGAACATCGTCCTTGAATTGTCTTGCGGCTCTTGTCCCTGGTCTCTCTGAGTATTGGAACATGAATGCACCGTCAAACTGCACCTCTTCCAAAAGGGAGAGGGTTTCAAGATGATCCTGCTCCGTCTCGGAACAAAATCCCGCTATCAGATCGGTTGTGATGGCGCAATCCGGAAGTATTTCGCGAATCTTATTTATGCGCTCCAGATAATTTTCACGGGTATATTTGCGGTTCATCTTCTCCAACACGGTATTGCTGCCCGATTGAACGGGAAGATGAATGTGTTTGCAGATATTGTCGTACATCGCCATAGTGTAGAGTACACTGTTGCTCATATCCTTGGGATGCGAGGTGGAGAAGCGCACTCTTACCTTCCGATCTATCAGTGCCACTTGCTCCAACAAGCGTGCAAAGTTGATCTGGCGGGAGGAGTTGTGAGGGTCCAGCCAAAGGTAGGAATCCACATTTTGTCCGAGAAGATTTATCTCCTTATAGCCGTTGGCAATGAGGGACTCCGCCTCTCTGATGATGCTTTGAGGGTCACGGCTTCGTTCCGCTCCGCGTACAAAGGGAACTATGCAGTAGGAACAGACATTATTGCAACCTCTCATAATTGAGATGAATGCACTTACGCCGTTGCGGTCCATCCTCACCGGCGAAATGTCCTCATATGTTTCCTCATGGGAGAGATGTACATTGATTTGGCCTGTACCCGTTTTTGCCGCTTCCACAAGACGGGGGAGGTCGCGGTAAGCATCCGGACCGGCAACCACATCCACCACCGGATAGTCAAACAATTGATCCTTGAGACGTTCCGCCATACATCCGATAACACCTACCACGATTTTCGGACGGCGTTTCTTTTGCAAACGAAACAGGTCCAGACGCCCGAAAACCCTCTGCTCGGCATTTTCCCTTACCGAACAAGTGTTTACAAGTATTACATCGGCATCATCCATCTTCTCGCAAAGTGAATAACCGGCATCCTGCATCACGGAGAGTACCACCTCGCTATCGTTGACATTCATCTGGCAACCATAGGTCTCGATGTACAACTGTGGCTTTGCAGGGTCGGTTATCGGTTTGACGGAATGAAATTTGCTAGCTCTCATGTCTGATTATTGGTGCAATGGGGATTTTCCATTACAAAGATAAGTTTTTTATATCTTTGCGAAAATAAAAGGGCTGATATGAGATACATATTATTGCGTAACATACTGCTTTTACTCTCAACCTGGCTGCTGTTTACCGGCTGCCGGGACTATAAAAAGCTTGAGTTCAAATCATATGAAATAGAAAAAATCGACAACATCTCATTTGGAAAAGGAAGTGTCAGCGCTACTCTCACCCTTATAATTGAAGTAGCCAACCCAACTCCTACCACCTTTACCGCAAAAGACCTTGAGGCCACAATATACAGCGGCAACGGCCAACCATTCGCACTACTGGCATCCGAAGATAATATTATCATTCCCGCTCATAGCGAGGATTTTTTAAAATGGGAGATCGCTACGGAACTGCTCAATCCTCTCTCAGTTCTTGTCTCAGGCGGTTTTTCAGCTGAAAATGTCGATGTTGAAAATATGACGGTGGACTACCATATAGTATTTTCCGGAGGAATCAGAAAAAAATTCACAGGTAAAGGAGTCGTACTCGGCGACTTGATACGTGCCTTCAAACCCACTTCACCTGACTCACAATACAAATGAACTCCTTATGAAAAAAATAATTTCCACACTGGCAATACTCCTCTGCATCTCATCGAGCAATCTATGGGCGCAGAATCAATTTATCCCACAAGACACCACCATCAATGTCAGATCGGAAATAGAGATTGACACCCTGCTTGCAGGCAAACAGATATTCTTACTGCTCAACGAGTCCTCTCCCGGTGGAGGAACTGCTGTCATAAGACAATCCGGTACCCTGCGCTATGCACTTCTGAACCATATCAACACTAACTCCGAGCGCAAGATTACCGGCTATCGCATCAGAATTTATTTTGATAACAGCCAGAACGCCAGAGTACGCTCCGAGGCCATAGCCAACCAGTTTGTAAGGGAATTTCCCCATATAAGGGTATACCTCAGTCACGTCAATCCCTATTTCAAGGTAACAGTGGGTGACTTCCGCACCAAATATGAGGCACAACGATTTGCAGCTCAAATAAGCGGCAGATATCCTTCAGTATTTATAGTAAGAGAGCAGATCGGATATCCTAACGTCTCCACCAGCGATATTTCTCTTTGATTTTATCCCGGAGCAACCTTAGCGATGCAATATGGCGCTCAATCTTCTCGGGATAAATATCTTCAATCTTCATCAGAATGCCGGTTTCCTCCACTCCCCCGAAATCTTTATTAATAGAAGTACCGAATACGCGCATGCTCGGTGAAAGACTCATATAGGAGTTGATGAGTGGAGGTATCATCTCACCCATCTCCTTGAGGCGTGCTACGAGTTCTCTGTAAGCCTCTTTGTACTCCATCCCTTCAAAAAGAGAGGCGTAGTAAGGATTGGATGCATCGGTGTCGAGAGGTTCTATGGGAGTTACCAGTGACTCCTTGTCGGGGAAAAAATGGTTGAGGAAATAGAGCAGGATGTTACGAGCCTTAACATTATAAGTGGAATACATCGTCACTTTGCCGAAAAAATAGCGGTGGGTATCATACTTTACAGTAAGTGCCCCAAGACCATCCCAAAGATTATCCAGTGCAAAGATTCCCTTGCGTTTGAGATTGAGACGATGGTATAGCGGCTGTACGAAAGAGCGCCCCAGCTCCATGGTATAGGGCAGCACATCCTTTACAAAGCGTTTGGAAAAATTAAAAAGTTCACTTGTGGCCATCTTGGCGGGATCCAGGCCACCCGAACAATCTATATAGCGGTAACCGCCAAGGACCTCCATCTGGTCAGGATCCCAAACTATTAACTGCCTGTAGGGATTTTCAGGGTCAGTGTCATACTCATCGATATCCACATCCTTGCCGGTGCCACCGCCGGCACTACGAAAAGAGATTTCACGCAGACGACCGATTTCTCGCATGATATTGGGAGAATCCGCTGCTGTTACGTCATAGAGCATATTACCGCCCCTGTTGGTATCTCTAATGTATTTGTCCGGAGTAAGTTCGTCAATTATCAGTTTACGATCCACCGGTTGAATTATTGGCTTCATAGGCTTTTTCTCTTATGATGTCAGTCCATTCTCGCAGCGATTTATCCGGAGTGATGCTCCCGATGGGTATCGGATCTCCAAACCAGATTTCAAAACTGCTATTTTTCTGTTTGAATAATTCGTGTGGAAGGAAAAGCATCTCGATGTTGAATTTGATACCGAGAAACTTTCTGATCTTTGCCAGAGTGTAAAAGAAATTGGAATTTCGTCCCGAAAAAAATATCGGTACAATATCTCGTTTGTGGGCAACGGCCTTTTTAAGGAAATTGGTCTGCCACTGGGTGTCTGTAATTTTTCCTTTGATTTTCCTGGAGCAGAGTCCTGCGGGGAAATAGAGTATCTGAGATTCTGATGAATAAGTATCGTTGATCATCTGTGCATATTCACGGCTCATCTTTCCTACTTTGTTTACAGGAATAAAAAGCGACTCGAAAGGCTTGACATGCATCAAAAAGTCATTTACAACAAATTTGATGTCGGGGAAGATTTTGCCGATAAGAGCAATCAACACCGAACCGTCCAGTCCGCCCAAAGGGTGGTTGGAGACAAAGATATATCTGCCTGACGGATCGATCTTATCCATTCCATGAGGCGTGTAGGTGATACCCAGATGTGCAAGTGCGTGCGTAGCAAACTCAACTCCTTCATAATCTGCATATAGGGCAAGAATCTCGTTGATCTCATCCTGATGAACAAGTTTCTTAATCCGGTTGATTACGAACCTGGGAAGTTTTTTCGCCAACGACGGACTTTTAGCAGCAATTACCTGCTTTACATCAATCTTTAAAGGTGTCTGACTCATCGTTTCACTTTGATGCACAAATATAGACAAAAATGGAAACACAGACAATAAAACAAGCAGCGGCCTTTCGGCCGCCACTTGAGAAAGAGAAATATTTTATCTACTGAAAAGTCTTGTTTATCATTTCTACCTCAGTCCAGCAATTCTTGCAGTTTTGCCTCAATCTCTTCATGAGTAAGATTGCCAATTACCCTGCCATCCTTGTCAAGAAGGAAATAACTGGGAATAAAATGTACCGCATAACTGCTGATGACTCTTGCCGAACTGTTTTCCACAGGAAATTCGTCAATCACATGTACCCATGGAGTCTGGTCTTCATCTATAGCCTTTACCCACTTATCATAACTTGTATCATTTGATACCCCTATAATCTCAAAACCTTTGTCGTGGTACTTTTTGTAGAGCTCTTTTAAGGCCGGCATACCGGCCCTGCAAGGCACACACCAGGAGGCCCAGAAATCAACCAGGACATATTGGCCTCGTAGTGAAGATAGTGTCACATCATTGCCATCTATGTCTTTCAGAGTAAAATCAGGAGCAAGAGCCCCTGGTTGTACTGCCCTCAATGCCTCAATCTCTTCCCTCAGATCTTTTGCAAGGTATGACTTACGCACTCGTTCAGAGAATTTAGCAAAAGCCTCTTCCTTCTCCTCAAGGGTTGTAGATGAAGAGGTATATATGTTATAGATTTCAATAGCAGCTTCAACATCAGGATTTGTTAAGCAATATGCTAAAATGGCATCTTTTTGAGCATTAAAATATTCCTCCCTTAACTCTTTCCCATATTTATGCTCGATTTCTGTTCTCATCCGAGTATAGCTATCATAATCTTTGAAGGCTAGCTTGTCAGCCTCTTTTACTGCCTTAACATATTCTGCATATTTTTCTCCTTCGTCAATCGCCGAAAGCAATTCAACCATTCTCAGGGTAAAATCATTATTGGTGCCTCCAGAAACATTGGGGTCGGAAAAATATTTGCCATATTGTCCTTGATCAATGATGCCCTCCAGTTCGGGAGCAAACAGAATTACTGAATTTTCTACATAAAACCGCCCTATGATAGGGGGCTCATTCTGCGGTATGACTGAAATCGAACCGCGTACAGGCTCTGCTACATTGCCATTGAACTCAAAAGCACCCGCAGTCATCACAACTGTATCACTTACCTTTGTCTCATCAAGAGGATTGAGATAAGAGAGAACAGCTATTCCATCATAGTCACCGCAATTGCCTTTGATTGTAAAGCCCGGCTGATTTGAGCAAGCAACAAGTGTTAGTGCTATAATTGCACATATTATCGTTTGTTTCATATCTGTTATTTTACTGTCAATGTGAATTCTTTTGTTTCCGGAGCATAGCAGGTCTTATCATTACAACACTGGTATGTGAATTTAATTTTCACCTGGTCCCCATGCTCCAAACCTTCGATTTTATAAATATAGTCACCCTTGTCCCTGTAAATGGTGGTTTTCGAACCGGGAAGGCCGACAAATGCTGGTGCAATAAAGTCAACCTGCTTTGCATTTTCAGGGAGGTACAGCTCTGCCTTGGTTTCTATAAAAGGATCTTCATCAGACACCTTTGCATAAATGTAATGACCTACATGAATGTATTGAGATATAAGCACGGCAATTGTGCCGTCACCGTGTTCAACAAGCTCAGCCTCTAAGAAAACAGGATTTGCAGGGTCTGTCTTTGGACCTCGGCGGTCGCTTACAGCTGGATCGGTCATTATCGCTTTTTTCAAAAGATATTCCCTCTCCTGCTCATCCAGTCGTACTTGATAGTCATTACCAGGGACATCCTCAAACGTATTAATAAGAAAGAGCCACCCACCCGATTCGGTAAAGAAGAGTTTCTCTTTGTATGTCTCATACCAATATCTCCACTGGGCAGGAGTAGCAAAACGACACAGGGTATAACGTTCAAGAACTTCCTTTGCGATTTCGACATCCTCTCCATTCTCGAGCATAGAAATCGCCTTGTCCAAAATACGGATATCATTGTTTGCGATACCTATATAGCGTGCCTCCTCATCAATATCAAGGGTGTACTCCCCAAGCTTACAATAGAAATAGTCCCTATTGCGGTCATAATATCTTGCGTATTCTGTGGCATCGGTGCCAAAGAAGTGGTATAATTCAGGTACCCTTTGCTTTAGATAATCAGAGAATGATATGAGTTTCTGCTCTGGAAAATTGAGATAAAGTTTTTCAGTTCCACTGAGCTCCTCACCTTTATCCAGTTTTTCCTGTGCGGCTTTCTTAAATTCTGCAACTTGCCTGTTGAATTCGGCATTGCTGGCATTATAATCCTCCCAAGCTTCACGAGTAACAAGATATTTATAACCTTTGAGGTCATCTTTAACTGCTACAGGGGCGAATTTCCTTGCAATCGGATGCTGACCTGCAAACTGCGAAATATAGACTATAGAATTGACAAAAAGCGCCTTTGCCTCATCTGTCATGTAGTCCGGTGAGGCCGAAAACCCCCAATGAAAATAGTTTGCATGACGCCCAATGGCAATGGCATCAATACTCTTAGCACAAGTGCCGCTTGAAATCACCTCTGTTTCAGGAGAATCCAGATAGCCTCCAGGACGTGAAACCATACCAATCTTGTAACCGGGATTATTTGTATAATTAACCGTCTGCATTGCAAACATCAACGTGGAGTCAGGCAGAGTTACTCCGTCCATTTTTGCATAATCATATGCTGGCGAAGGAGTTGCTTCCATTTTGATATTCAATTTCACCTTTAAAGGTCCTTTGAATATAGGATGCTCACCATTCCAGTTGTGAGCCTTGTCTTCAAGGCATAGACAATACCAGTCATTTTTACTGCCAACTCTGATACCAATAAGTTCGCCCATAGATGCAATCGTTAATACGGGACGATTAAAATCAAGCGGCAGGTACTGTGCTCTTTCATACTTTAACAACTTTCCGTCCGGACTATAGTCCAAAATCCGTGGACTAATTGGATTTGGAGTATGATCAAATATAGTTACGTCATATAGATCTGACATATCTACCGTATAATCTGCAGCATCAATTACCTTGTATTTCTTGAAGTTCTTTTTGAGAAACTTATCAAACGAAGTCATCCTGGTCTGAGTACTTTTTGCAATTGTCACACTATCCGGTTTGTCATCCAAGCCCATCAATTCAATATCCGGGCTTCCACCTACAAACAAGACGCTTATCGACTGCTTTTTCTGTGCATTTAAGCCTAGAAAACAGTTCAGCAGAATTATTATGAATAAAAGTCTGAGTTTCATTATTCGTTATTTATAGTTTTGTTTGATGTTTGGATTGTTGTTGATCACATTCCGGGGAAATGGGAATATCCACATTGGGGAGTCATGCCGCAAAGTGAATTTATGACCGGCAAGGTCTCTTGTAAAGTCCTCCTCCCATCCGGAAATCTGATTCCATCTTTTACGTTGAATAAAATTGTAGCAGGAGTAGTTGTTTTCTCCATGCGATGTCTGTTTCAATCTGAAGATTGCATCCTCCTTGCTTGTTATTTTACCCACCAATGGCTCATACATTGAAGGATCAATACGATTTACTCGAATTTTGTCGATAATCTCCATTGCTGCATTGATGTTCCCTTTGTGGATCTCTGCCTCAGCTAATATAAGATACATATGAGTTGTTTTCAACCCCATATGATTCCATCCAGAGTCAAGGTCGTATGAGAATGCATAATCAAGTCCCAGGTAAGACATACCCATTCCCAGTCCCGGAAAGAAATCATACATCATTTTATCAGTGGCCATTTTATCAAGAGATGCATGACCGGGTTCGAATCTTGCCTCTGACTCAGGGGTTCTCGCATTGAAGAACTCGAGATTGTGAACGTAGAAAAGATCTTCCTCGCATTTCATCTGAGGGCGAAGCACTGCAGGGTACTGGCCACCGAGAAGATAACCCTGCACCATTATTATCATTTCATTGTAATTTGCAATGGCATCATTTATGACAAGTACTGACCTCGCAGCTGCTACAGCTTCATCATACTTCTGCATTGACATAAGAACCCATGCCTTTACTGCATAAGCTGCAGGTTTGCTAATTCTCATTTTGTTTATTGAAACATCAGGAAGAGCATTCAACGCCAATGCGGCATCTACATCTGCAAGGATATTATCATATACTTGTTGCACTGTAGCCTGCTCAGAGGGTTGCGAAATATCCCAGTCGTGCATCATGTAGGGGATACCACCATCAGACGCAGCTGTTACCGGGTTATATGCTTTTGCAAATTTATTTACTGCAAGGTAGTGGTTATAGGCACGCAAAACCAGAGCCTCTGCCTTGAGTTGCTTTTTGGTAGATTCTGAACCGGAAGCCTCGTCAACTTTGGATATAACCGGATTAGCCACCCTGCCTATAATTGAATAGAATTCACTATAGTCACTATCGTTCGAGGTGAGTTCAGCCATCTTGTCCTGATTTAACTCATCCCAAGTCCACATTATCACACCCCTTGTTTTATTTGGCATAGAGAGTTGAGTAGAGACATTGCTAAACGTATAGAGCATATCTCCAGCCATTTGGTTAAAGTCAGAACCACTTTGATAAAACTCTCTATTGAGAAGCAGTTCCAGTTCGTCCGTAGTGGAAAGCAGATTCTTACCTTTCGGCTGAATATCCGTAAACTGGGCACAGGATGTGGCCAACAATATCACACCTGTCAGTAAAAAATGTAATATCTTTTTCATGATAGTTTCGATTAGAAGTTGATGTTAATACCGAAAATAAATGTAGATGGCAACCTTATGCCCATAGTCTCCGGATCCACTTTGACCTTGTTGCCCATCCAAATAGCCCTGGGATTGTCAATCTGGAACTTCAGGGAGGCACGTTGGATGTTAACGGCATCAAGCCAAGATTCGGGAAAATCGTAACCAAACACGATATTCCTTATTTTCAGAAAGGCAGCGCTATGAATTGCATTATTGCCATAACGAGGTTCACTACCAAGTGAGTATGAAGCATATCGTCCGATACCGGGAGTATTTGTGGGATTGTCGGGGGTCCAGGCATTTACAAAATAACTAGCAATGGCACTATATGGTACTCCGAATGTTTCGACCTCAGGTAATGCACGCATTACATGGCCGCCATAATATGCCATCAATACACTTAGACTAAAACCCTTCCAAGTCAAACGATTGTCAAAGCTGGCTACTAACACAGGTTCACTTTGTCCGGAGTATTCAAGAATATCTATACTTCTGCTGGCTACACTATGAGCCTTGTTGTCATCCTCCATATACCAAAGAGTCATACCCTTCTCACCCTCCTGAGAGCTAATGCCTGCAAATCTGTATGACCATACCGCACTTGTTGGATAGCCTACCCTGTACGGAGTACTCACCAACTGATATGCCATTGTAGAAGGATTTTCAATATCAGTCACTTTATTTTTGTTAATTGCAAATGTTAGACTACTTGACCATCCAAAATCTTCCCTGCTACTCTCTCTAAACCAGTCAGCCGTCAATGATAATTCTACACCTCTGTTAACCATATCTGCCATATTCATAAACATTGAGCTGAATCCGGTAGAAGGGTCAAGGGTTTTGTATGAGAAGAGATCTTTGCCCACTTTATTGTAGAAATCTAGCGATCCCCTGAACCTATTCTCTGCGAAGGAGTAATCAATACCGATATTGGTAGTGCGTGTCTGCTCCCATTTCAAGTTGGGGTTAGCAGGAGATTCGATTACACCGTAAGGCAGGTTAGTCAGCTCGTTAACGCCAGCGCTTCTTGCCGTCATATAGCTTGTTGCCCCTTGATAGATGTTGCCGGTCACACCATAGCTGATGCGAAGCTTAAGTACATTTATCCAGTTAACAGAGCTCATAAACTCCTCGTTATTGATGTTCCATGAGAAACCTGCTGACCACAACGGTTTACCACGGAACTTCACATTAAGACCATATACATCCGCGTAGTCTTTTCTAAAAGAACCAAACACATTGTATCTGTTATCATAAGTGTATGTAAAGTTGGCGTAACCCGATGCGTAGCGATGTTTCTGTTCAGTGACGGGCGTCATGTTATTTTTGATATACGGAGTATATATGAACTGATTTGCAGGGTAACTGCCAAGATATGTGGAGTAGTTCATCAATGCCAGAGTGGCGAAGTCAATTACCTGGGTGGATGCTGTCTGAAGCTGATCGTCATAACCAAGCATCAAACTACGTGTACCCTGGCTCAGAGTCTCCCTAAACTCGATACCCGCAAGTGCAGCAATGATATGTTTACCGAATGTATTGGCATAATTAACCTGACCGCGGCCTGTCCAGTAAGCACCATCAGTATTGGTAGCCGATTTGAACCCTCCACTTCGTGGTGTAAGATAAGTAAGTGTACCATCAGGATTCTCCTGTGTATAGGCGTTACGCATCAATCTAGCAGCATGGCTTTCCTGTGTTGCCAGCCAGTCCGATGTTGTATGGTTGCTCTCATACACAAACTGGGCTGTTGCTGTCAGACCATTGATTATCTTAAAAAGAAGATCACCGTGATAACGCATATACTGACGTTTTGTAGTTACGGTGTTGTTGTAGTGCTCTGCAACGATGTCGGTACCCAAAGGATAATAACCCTCCACTTCATTCTTATCCCAGTACTCATTTCCGTCATACCAGTAAAAGAATTTTTTATAGCTCCCATCCTCATTATACATTGTCTCGTATGCTGGTATCATCCATGGATTAGTAAAGGATGCATTGTAATCATAACCTTGTGTCCTGTTCTTATCATAAATGCCGTTCACACTCAGGGTTGCTGTCAGCCATTTGGCAATGTCATAGCTGCCTTTGTAATTAATGTTGATCTGTTTGTAACCGGAGTTAATAACTCCTTGATTATCCTGTTTGTAATTGATTACAAAGTTGCTATTGAAGTTGTCAGCCCTGGAACGTATGGCAAGGTTGTATTGTTGGAGAATCTTCCTCAAATAAACAGCATCTGCATACTCTTGCGCAAAATTGTTCTGACTATATTTGCTGAGTAAGATATTGAGCTGTTCCTTGGAAATCTGTCCTATAGCATTTTTATAGTATGCATATTGTATAGGAGAAAGCGCACTTGAACCACTATTCAACGATGATTCAAATGATCCTATCGGATCGGCAACCTCACCATCGTTGTTATTAAAGTAGTAATCATAATACTCTGATTCCGTTTTCACCTGTTGGGCGGCATTCATATAGAAGTTATCTCCATAATCCATATTTCTTTTCTCGTAAAGAGTGATGTTTGAAGAAAAGTCAACATCGATTTTACCTTTATCCTTCGCACTTTTGGTATTAATAACAATGATACCATTGGATGCGCGCGCTCCATAGATGGCGGCTGCTGCAGCATCCTTCAACACGTTAATGCTCTCAATATCGTAAGGGTTGAGATCATCGAGTGAAGTCTCCACCGGTAGGCCATCAAGCACGATGAGCGGCTGTGTCTCCGAATATATTGAACTCACGCCGCGAATTGTGAGTTTACCTCCGTACGTACTCAAACCTGCCACCTTACCTTCGAGACTATTTAGCAGATTGGGGTTATATCGCTCTTCAAGTGCTTTGGAACTTACGGTTGAAATAGATCCGGTCACTTTTTCCTTTTGAATGTTTTGATAACCGGTTACCACAATTTCATCTATGAAAAGGCGACTGGAGGTCATTATAACATTCATAACGCTCCTGCCGTTAGTAGGAATTACCACTGTTTCCATTCCGAGAAGCGTGAACTCAAGTTCAGCCTCATTTACATTTTTCACATCAATTGAATAATTGCCGTTCTCATCGGAAATAGCATAAGCATTTGTCTTCTTGTCAACAATAGCAACACCGGCAAGCTTTTCTCCATTAGTGTCATAAATGGAACCCTTGACTGTAACTTTTAGCTCCCTAGTTCCTGCCGATGGTTTTGGAGTTTGGCCTACAGAGGTTGTAGGGGAGGGTGCTAATGCGACCTGTTTATCAAGGATAGTGTAACTGATGCCGTTTGGAATTAAGATCATATCCAATACGGAGGTCAGCGTTTCATTTGTCACCTTGATGGTAATGATGTTTTTTGCTCCGATTAGCGCATCATTGTAAACAAAGGTGTAGTCCGTCTGTTTCTGGATTTCGTTTAATACGCTTTTCAAGGGCGCCTTGTCGAAATTCAATGTGATATTCTGAGCATCCGCGATTTGCGCCGATGCCATCAGTGCCACAACCATGGCCAGACTCACCTTGACGGACCTGTTTTGAAAGAGTTTTTTAAAAAATCTCATAATCAAGATGTTAAGGTTAATTTTTATTTAATTAGTTGTTTAAGAGTCAGATAAAATTCAGAACTTTCACCAAGAGTGACGTTAACAATAGTTCCTTGGGGATCGATGATTATCTTTGTGGGATAACCCTTAACGAAATAAATCTGTGTGATATCCGGATTTTTTCCATTGACCACATTTATCCAAGGAAGCTCATTGTCAGCGACGGTTTTCCGCCATTTATCCGGTTGGTCTTTGCACGCTATGCCTACAAATTCAACATTCTTACCTTTGAGTTCTGCATAGGCCTCTTTCATTTCTGGAAAACCTTTAATGCACCATTTACACCAGCTACCCCAGAAATCGAGCACAACATATTTACCCTTTAGGGAAGAAAGTCTAAATTCATTTCCATGAACATCAGTCGCCGTAAAATCAGGTGCATCCCGGCCCACAGAAAGAGTTTCCTGCTTACCCTGAATGAGATTTGCTCGTGGAGCAACCTGTGCAAACATGGTTGTTACTGATACAACAATCAAAACAGAGAAAAGAAGTTTTTTCATACATTTAGATGGTTTCCTTAACATTATTACAATTTTCCAAGCTTATTCACTAAAAAAAGAGAGAAAATCTCAATTTTCTCTCTTTCAATCATCTATGAAGTCAGAATCAGAACAATCGACCAATTCTCTCCAGAAGGTCTTTGCCATGTAGGCCACGTTCTAGAATTGTACCGTCTTTATCAAGAAGAATGGTGTAAGGAATACTTGTCACGGCATAAATACCGGCCGCTTCGCAGTTCCAACCTTTGATGTCGGACATCTGCGGCCAAGGAATACCCAGTTCATCAATTGCCTTTACCCAGGATTCATATTTATTATCCAGAGAGACTCCCACAATATCGAAGTCCTCATCTTTGTACAAGTTATATATCTCTTTAATATTTGGTATTTCAGCCCTACAAGGACCACACCAGGAGGCCCAGAAGTCTATAAGAATATACTTCCCCTTTCCGGCATAATCGGAGAGTGACACTTTTTCACCATCAGGATTCTGCATCGAAAAATCATTAAACATCTTTCCTACCGTAGTTAACTCATATTTTTCGATACGATCCACTATTGTCTTATATGCAGTAGTCCCTTTTGTGTACTGATCCGCTCCGGCTATAAGTTCCTTTTGTTTATCAAATGAACTCGTCACTGCCACATTGTGGAGAAGCATCGTCCATACAGCGGGGTTGTTGATATTGGATTTCACAAAGTCATACTGCATAGCTGAGTATTCTTTTCTTAAATCACTTACAAGTTTATCTGCCTCCTTTTTCTCCTCCCGGGAGAGGTCGGGATTCTCCGCAGCACCTATAGCAGCCATCAGTTGATTACCTTTTGCTGACCTAAGAGTCTCGAATGCCTGAAACTCCTCGTTGTTCTTTGTCCCCGAAACTGTTACATCCTCAGAGGAGCGCACAACTATTGTAATTATGCCCTGGTCGAGTGAAAGAAATACATAAACACTCTCATTTATATTCTCCGCAGGAATGTATATCCAACCTTCACTGGGAGCCATGTATTCTTTTTTGAAGGAAAATAATCCCTTTGACACAACCGTGGAGTCCGGTTGCAAATCACCAGCACTAAATTCCTGTGTATACAGATATACTGTTTTACCCTCCAAAGCGGGGGCTTCTCCTTTAATGACTGTATAGCCATCGGAACAAGCAGCAATTAGTAGTGATGCTACAATAAAAAGTATTATTCTTTTCATATAATGTCAATTAGAGTTGCTCGTTAGTCTTGTATGCTTTCACTCCCTCTTCAAGCCATTGGATGAAGGATTCCACGTCAAGGTTGTATCCACGAGGCTCCACCAACTGTCTGCCGTTGTTGTCCTCCAGTACATAATAAGGCTGAGCATTGACTCCGTATCGTGTCAGTGCAAAATAGGAGTTTATCTTACCGAGTGTCTTGAGTACCTTGCCATTGTCATTTGTAACCCAATTCTCCTCGGGCACCTGTTTTTTGTCATCTGCATAAAGGGCACAGATGACATAATCCCTTTTGAGAATCTCAAGCACCCTAGGATCGCTCCACACTCTTGCCTCCATTTCGCGACAATTGACGCATCCGTGACCGGTGAAATCCACAAATACCGGTTTGCCTACCTTTTCGGCGTGAGCCTGAGCCTCCTCCAGGTCAAAAAAGCCGCTCAATCCATGAGGAAGTTTAAGAAAATCCCCATATTTGACAGTATATGCGCTTGCCGCTTCAGCCTGAGTGGTACGACTTCCGTCTGTTGGTATCACAAAATCTTGTGTGCTGATAGGAGGCAAATAACCGGAGAGGCCTTTTAAAGGAGCCCCCCACATACCAGGGATCATATATACCACAAAGCTGAATGATGCTATCGCGAGTACCAGGCGGAAAACCCCAATATGCTTGAGGTCACTGTCATGCTTGAATTTGAGTTTGCCGAGAAGATAAAATCCCAATAATGTAAAGCAGACAATCCATATTGCAAGATAAATCTCCCTGTCCAGGAGGCCCCAGTGATAGACCTGATCGGCAACGCTGAGGAACTTAAAACCAAGTGCCACCTCGATGAATCCAAGCACCACCTTGACGGAGTTGAGCCATCCTCCACTCTTAGGAATGTTACCCAGCAGAGCAGGGAAGAGAGCAAAGATCATAAAAGGAAGCGCAAAGGCCAAAGAGAAGGCCAGCATAGTGATGATCGGAGCCCAAAACTCACCTGCAGTGGATTTTATAAGCACCGTACCCACGATGGGACCGGTGCAAGAGAATGATACGAGCACAAGAGTAAGGGCGAGGAAAAATACTCCTCCCAATCCCTGACGCTGACTTGCCTGCTGATCGCTTTTGTTGACAAGTTTGCTCGGCATCACTATCTCGAAAGCACCAAAGAAGGAGGCGGCAAAGACCATAAATACCAGGAAGAAGAGGATATTGGGAATCCAGTGGGTAGCCAACCAGTTGAAGATGTCCGCAGTAACGGCATCTCCACCCACAATACGCGTTATTATGATTATAGCCGCAATAGGAACTGTATAGAGAAGCACAATAAACACACCGTACATTATAGCGCGAAACCTGCCTCTTGCCTTGTCCTCAGAACCCTTAATGAAGAATGATACGGTCATCGGCACCATGGGAAAAACACAAGGAGTCAGTAGTGCTGCAAATCCCCAAAGTATAGCCTCAATAATCATAGCCCAAAGCGAACCGCCCCTGGTGGCCTTTTCCGGAGCTGACATCCTAACATCACCATCCGATGACAAGACTGCAGTAACTTCGTCAGACTCTTCCTGAGTCAGTCCGGGAGCATCCAGAGCTGTAGCATCCTCCCCTTCAGAGGTAAGAGAGGGTGCTTGTAACTCTATTTTCATGGTATGATCATCCGGAGGAGTACAGCTGGTATCGTCGCAGGTCATCCACTCCACCATTACCTCAACGGTAGCTTTCGGGACTGTAAGATTTACCTTCTGAACAAAAGTGACACTCTTTTCGTAGTAGCCGATTAACATACCGAACATCGGATCATCCACCTTGATCGGCTTCTCAATGGAACTGATCTCTCCCACCTTGGTCACACCATTGGGAAGGGTAAAGATAAATGTTGTGGCATTAGGGCCGTTTTCATAAGGCCCCATATCGTACATATGCCATCCTGAGGCAATGGAGGCCGTTATTTTTATGTCGAAAGTGTTGTCACCATAAGCCTCCGAAGCAATTTTCCAGGAAACAAGATTCGACTGGGAATATGCTAAAATAGAAATTCCTGATAGGAATATCAGGATAAGAAACAGTTTTTTAATGAATCTCATTGCAATCTTTTATTGTTATTATCAATAGAGGGAAACACGATTGTCCTGTACGGACGATCTTACGCCACATGTCAAACGGAGCAGATTAAGCACCTGTCCGAGCGACTCAGAGCTAAAACTGGCAGTAAAAACATTGTCCATCACTTTAGTATTGTTGACAGTAATGACTACTCCATACCAACGCTCAATTCTTTTAATCACCTCCTCAATGGGAGTATTGTCAAATACTAGATATCCATCCTTCCATGAAGTGTTAAGTCTCATATCAGCAACCTTGCGCCCCGCAGATGAAATACCTTCAGGAGAGACAACTATCTCTTCTTTTTCCTTAAGTACGATTTCCTCTTCCTGGTCGTCAGTCATAAGCGAGACCTTACCCGATACCAGGGTAAGTTTGAGATTTTTATCATTACTATATGAGGAGAGATTGAATTCGGTACCGGTTACCTTAACTATAACACCCTTCTTCGTGCGGACAAACATAGGCCAGTCACGATTACTTTTCACCTTGAAGTATCCTTCTCCGTCGAGTTCAACTACACGCTTACCATCTTCGAATCTTGAAGGACAAGTGAGCCTGCTGTCACTATTAAGAATGACCTCACTACCATCAGGAAGGATGACATTGCCTTTAACGCCGGGATTTACATTATATTTGAGAATAGCGTCATTCTGTTCAAGATCTGGTACTACCATCATTAGTTTGTACTCCGCGGTCATATTATTGAGCTGTTTTTCAAGACTCCTGTTATGAAGAAGAAGAATACTGCTAACAACCAGCATCACGACAGCAGCAGCTGAAATCACCCATATTATACCACGTTTAAGCGGGGTGTTGACAAAACCCACAGCACGTCTAATGTCATGCAATGCCTTAGAGGAGGGAGCACTATCAGGTAGATTTAAAAAGACCCATTCAGCTTTTTCTTTATAATCCTGTATGTTTTTATCTTTCATTTCTTACTTTTTTTACAATTAATACAGAAACACTAAACAGTTCCCTAAATTATTGTTGGAAAACTATCAATTTTTTTCGAAATATCTTCAAGGCTTTAGAGATGTTAAACTCCACTTTTTTCACCGAAATCTCCAGTTTGCGGGCAATTTCCTCATAAGAAAGTCCCTCTTTCCTACTCATGACAAAAATCGTTCTGACGAGGTCCGGTAGTTCATTATAGGTAACCTCTATGATCCTTTTCATGTCCAGCGAATCAATTATTGAAGCCAGACTGTCGTCCGTCAATGCTCCGATCATATTGTCAAAACCCGAACGTTCAATAGAATCAGTCATTCTTGTACGAAGCATACTCAAATGGTTAAGAGCTTTGTTGCGAGCAATAGTGTATAAATATGAGCGCAAATTCTGCTTAGGATCAATGCGTTGTCTCGTATCCCATAATGTGAGGAATGTATCCTGCGCCAAATCCGCTGCTACATCCGAATCTCCCGTATAGTGGAAAATAAAGAAACGTATATTCTCAAATTCCGCTTTGAAAAGCACTTCAAACGCATCCTTACTCGACGACTTGATCGCAGTCGAAAGCGAGCGGATAACATCTTGTTCCCATTTACGATAAGTGCTCATTACTCCGTGATATTATGGCCCAAAGATAACCAAATTGTCAAAACGATGGAAAAATTATTACCTTTGTTATGAAATGTTAAAGCAGACATTACAACAGACACAGACCACAAAGCTCTCTCCGCTCCAGATTCAGACCATCAAACTTCTGGAGCTTCCCATGTTGGAACTGGAGCAAAAGATACAGAGGGAGATTGAAGAGAATCCTGTCCTGGATGAAGTGATACCTGAATCCGAGGAAGAGGAGGCAGCGAATGTTGCCCTAGACTCATACGATAGGGATGATCCTACACCCTCTTATAAACTTCATGTCAATAATCAGGGTAAAGATCTCAAGCCTCAATATAACACATTTTCCGTCCAGGAAAGCTTTCACCAGAATCTTATAAAACAACTAGGTTTCTGCTCGCTGGACGATAGAAAGAGGCAAATTGCTACCTTCATGATAGGAATGCTTGAGGACGACGGCTACCTCAGGCGCGATCTGGACTCTCTTACTGATGATATTGCTTTCCGTCTGGGCATTGAAACTACCGAAGATGAACTTGAGGAGATTCTCTTCATAATACAGGAGTTTGAGCCGGTAGGTGTTGGTGCAAGAGACCTTAGAGAGTGTCTCCTGCTGCAAATTGCCGCCAAAAACCAGACTCCCTCACAACAACTTGCCGAGACCATTCTTCAGGACTATTTCAATGAATTCTCCCGAAAACACTATCCCAAAATCATGTCGCGGCTGGGTATCACCAGTGATGAACTCAAGGAGGCCATCGAAGAGATACAGCGCCTTAATCCCCGTCCGGGCGGCCAGATTGACGATTCCTATTCGGAGCAAACCCAGCAGGTGATCCCGGATTTTATACTGGAACTCAGAGAAGGCGAACTGGTAATGTCAATGCCCCGATACTCCATACCGGAGCTTAGAGTAAACAAACGCTACGCGGATATGTTGATCAAGGGTTCTAACGCAAACACCAAAGCGGGCAAAGATGCAGTGGTATTTGTAAAAAAGAAACTCGACGATGCCAAATGGTTCATCGAAGCTATAAAGCAGCGTCAAAACACTTTGCAGAACACAATGAACGCCATAATAGATTTCCAGAGGGAATACTTTATGGATGGTGACGAGACCAAACTCAAGCCAATGGTACTCCGCAACATTGCTGAAAAGGCCAATCTCGATATTTCGACCATCTCCAGAGTGGTCAATTGCAAGTATATCCAAACACATTTCGGTATTTATCCGCTGAAATATTTCTTTTCCGAAGGCCTTCTCAATGAAGATGGAGAGGAAGTTTCCACACGCGAGATTAAAAATGTACTCGTTCAGATTATCGACAACGAGGACAAAACCTCTCCATTGACGGACGAGAGCATAGTTGAAGCCCTTTCGGAAAAGGGTTACAAGGTTGCCAGACGTACGGTTGCCAAATATCGCGACCAACTGGGCATACCCGTAGCCAAACAAAGAGTGGAATTATTATAATTATTCACGAAATCATGACATTCATCAAGACTATCTATCTGGGTAACCTGCGTACTGAGGCGGAACATCTTGACTCCGGCAGCAAACTCATCACCAGCGCCCCAAAAGACAACAACGGAGACGGACT
>MTKW01003633.1_pt1 | contig 21358 bp, 17 predicted proteins | sample 1042761 | NCBI WGS metagenome assembly MTKW01 (sample SAMN06205366, study PRJNA360243) | anaerobic digester metagenome | biome: Wastewater treatment plant; feature: Anaerobic digester sludge; material: sludge; isolation source: anaerobic digester fed with sludge from wastewater treatment plant ... | reverse complement strand
TACCCTAAAGACCTTGTGACCACAATTGATGTAAGCATTCAGTACACTGTAGAGACAATCCTGGATGAAGAGCTTATTGAAAAAGGAGCTGTAGTTGTGCTCGATAGCAAAACCGGTGAAATACTGGCCATGGCATCCAGGCCCCAGTATGATCAGAACCGGCCGGAAGACTACTTGAATTGCGCAGAAGCTCCTTTTGTGAACCGTGCCATTTCGGACTTCACCCCTGGCTCGGTGTGGAAACCGGTGATAATAGCCCTGGCTTTGGAAAGAGGGTACATTCAACCCAGCGAACTGTTTGTGTGTGAAGGCTCGATTCAAGTTGGCCCTGCAACTGTCAAGTGCGGCCACTCGGAAAATGGGCATGGTAGCGTAACTGCAAAAGAAGCAATAGCTAAATCATGTAATTCCGCTCTGATTCAAATTGGCTTACGAATACCTCCTGAGGAGCTGGTTGAATGGGCACAGACTTGTGGCTTCGGACAAGAAACTGAAGTGCCCCTGCCGGACGAGTTAAGGGGGCTATTACCGGCTCCTTACTCTATGCTTCCCGGAGATGTGGCTAACTACTCCATAGGGCAAGGTTATCTTACGGTTACTCCCCTTCAGATGGCCGCGTTTTACAGATCAATGATTAATGGGGGAAAACTTGGGGATCCCACTCTTATTCCCGGGCCCCATGCAAATGAGAAAGCAATATGTTCTACCCAAACGTGCCGGCTCTTACAGGAGGCACTGGTACTTGCCACTCAAAAAGGTGGCACCGGAGAAGCTGCATGGGTACCTGGCCTGGGGAGTGCAGGCAAAACGGGAACTGCAGAAGTTGATGGCACATCTTCCCATAGCCACGCATGGTTCGTGGGTTGGAGTCCTGTTATGGTTCCTGAGTATGTAATATGTGTGTTTGCCGAAAGGGCAGGAAGCGGCCCTGCCCTGGCTGCCCCCATTTTTAGGAAAATCGCTGCGCAGTTACTCTTATGTCAATAAAGAAACCCTGACGGATAGACCAGGCTAGGCCCATGTGGTACCATTTGTGAGAAAAGCCTTTACGGAAAGGGGACTTCCTCTGTGGGTTTGGCAGCAGTTTACGCACTGTGGTTTGTGGATATGCTAGGTCTTAAGTCAGTTACACGGAAAGGATTTGCAAAACAAGCAAGAGCCGGCTATCACCCATACGTTGTATACATGGGAGCCAGAGAACTTATGCGCTCGGGGAAAAGACAAGAGGCAAAGAATATTCTTGTCGATGCTTTGAAAACACGGCCCTCCCTGCGGTGCGGACGCTTGCTGATTCATGTTCTCATTAAGGACAAAGACTATAGCGGTGCCTTGGAGGCAGCCAGGCGTTTATCATATATGGAACCTGATAACCCCTGGCCATACCTGTTGGTAGGAGATATCCAATATTTCTTCTTAAAGGACAGAGAATCTGCTTTCGAGTCTTTTACCAAAGCCCTTGACATCTGCAAGAAGTTCAATAAGAAGAATCCTCTCAAAGTTGCCTATAAAAGGGTATGCCGCCTTCTTGAAGAAAGAGGAATGGAAGATGAACTCATAGATCATTTGGGGGAATTCATCAAACTTGAATCTTCCAACTTTCATGATCACGAGTTTAATATTTTGACCAACGGGTTAATCGACAGAGGACAGCGAGAAGAAGCTAGAGAAATTCTTGCATTGGGAATAAGGGCATACCCCAGAAGCCTTCGTTTAAGAAAGGCATGGGAGGAATTGGGGTTCGGCAGGCTTGAAGACTTGCCGCCTATCCCTGTAAGAGGCAAGGTGCCGCCTTCAGATGTCTTGCTTGAGCCTGTAAACACCCGGTTGTTTACAGAAGACAACAACCCGGTCCAGGCAATGAAGGAATACGTAACTCAGCCTATGCCTGGCGATGTAGCCACCCTTTCGTCATGTGTTGCAGGGCTTATGGAAGGCCGGATATTTATGGAAGGCGCAGTGGAGCCAGGTTTTCTGGCAAGGACTCTTTCGCGTTTTGTGGATCAGAAAGATATTCCCTTTGGCGGCGCCGCCCCTATGGCCAATCCCCTGTCTATGCAGGTATTGCTTGAGGAGATCGGATCTGTTCGTACTCTGGTTGCGGCAGCGGCGGGAGCTCTTGGTAAACTCCTGGGCCGTAAGGGTTGGTTTTATGTAGTAGCAGGCCAGGATGCAGGGCAGATTGATGACGTCTTGGGGAGTCTACCCCCTTATGATTACTACGTCATTATGGGGCCGGAGGATCCTTCGGGCCTTTCGCAGGAAATGGCCTGCGAACTTGGATGCGAGGCTGCCATTGTAGATGCCAATGACCTTGGGGTTGCCTGGGCGGTAGGATACTCGGCAGGTGTGAAGCCTGTGTGGCTTGAAGAAGTTATGTCCAGTAATCCTGCAGGCAATCAGGAGCAGCAAACCCCAATAGTCCTGGTAAGAAGAAAAAAGGGAAACGTTACAGAGCCTGTGAGTTAATTTAAGATATGCTCGCTTAGGGACACGCACAGAACAATGCCTATTTGAATAGTATGTGGATGTACACAAATAGGCCTATTAATTTGTGTTTAACCGGAGGGAGCATAAGGGTGCACCAGCTAGTATTGAATATTGCCTCTGTTTTACTGAAGGTAGTCCAAAACTGTTTTGGATATCTTACCGGCAACCATTTCCCCCTACCTCTTTCCGAAGATGATGAAAAGCGCCATCTGGATGCTGTAAAAAAAGGAGACATGGGAAGCAGAAATGTGCTGGTAGAGCACAATCTGAGGCTTGTAGCCCACATTGTGAAGAAATTCGATCCCAATCCCCAGGACATTGAAGATCTCATATCCATTGGGAGTATAGGCCTTGTTAAGGCTATTAACACTTACTGTCAGGACAAAGGGACCAGACTGGCTACCTACGCCTCAAAGTGTATAGAAAACGAGATTTTAATGCATCTAAGGGCAACTAAGAACAACAAGTTAGAAGTTCACCTTTTCGAGCCCCTGACTTCTGATTCAGATGACGGAGAAGTGTCGTATATTGATATTATCAGAGATCAGGAACCGGATATTGCCGACATAGTGACTTCCAAGGTTCAAGCCGAAAATGTGCTTTCCCAATTCACTGTTTTGGATGACAAGGAAAAGCAGGTTTTGAAACTTCGCTACGGATTAGACGGTTCTCTTCAGAAAACTCAGCGGGAAATTGCAAACATGCTCGGAATTTCCCGTTCCTATGTAAGCCGTATAGAGAAAAGGGCCTTGTCCAAACTGGCCAGAGTATGCCAACCATATGCCTGTAATTTGCCGTAAAGCTTAGCCGGCCTCGAAACAACTGTTTCCTGAAGTTGCCCAGGGTGTTATCAAAAAGCGACATCCTTTGGTAATATAGGAAAGGGTGGTTGAATGGCTCAAAGTGACGGTACAGGCCGGAAGAGGCCTCTGAGGCGGCTTTTGACGCCGTCTTTGTACTTGGAAAACATTTATGATTTGCCCTTTGAGTGGCTATATGACAACTCAATCAAAGCTGTAATAACCGATTTGGACAACACCCTGGTTCCATGGCGGGATTATAGGGTGGCTGATGAACTCTCCGGATGGTTCAACAATCTTCACAAAGAGGGGTTCAAGACTCTCATCTTGACCAATGCCAGGCCGGCTCCAACCATAACTGAATTGTCAACCATCTTGAATACGAGACTCGTGGTCGGTGCCAGGAAACCAATTTCCCGTTTTTTTAGGGAAGCGCTGAAGTTGCTTAATTCGAAACCCGGGGAAACCTGTGTTATTGGTGACCAGATTTTTACCGATATTCTAGGTGGAAATATCATCGGGTGCCATACTGTTTTGGTTGAGAAACTTGGGCGGAAAGAATTTGCAGGAACCAGGNNGGTCCCGGCACGAACAGAAAGATTGAAAGGGGTACCGGCATGTCTGATAGGGAGCGCCTAGAACCAGCCTTGTGGAGTATCCTCCATGAGGCTATGGAACATGATGTCTCATATCTTTATATTACTGGAGGCAGCCGCCCCCTTGCAAGGATTGGTTTGGGAGAGCTGGAGCCATTGGGAGATCACCCGGTATCCGAAGGCCAGATTCTCCGGTTTATTGATGAAAGGGTTCCTGAGTTCCAACGGCGTCTTATGGGTTCCAGGGGTTATGCCCGGTTTGTTTTCAGCATAGGGCCAGGTATAAGATGCAGGGTGGACTTGATAAAAACTGTCAAAGGCCAGGCACTTATCATTCATTTTGTAGATGAGACTCCACCCAGGCCGGAATCACTTGGACTTCAGGAAATCATTGGCGAGCTCGTTGACAAGAAACACGGTGTGTTTCTTATTTGCGGCAGGCCTCGCTCGGGCAAAAGCACAGTCCTTGCCTCGCTGGCAGAAGAGATTAACAGAAAATCAGGCAAACATATTGTGTGGATATCTCACGGAGCAGAGTATCTGTTTACTCCCCATATGTCTTTTGTGTTCCAGATAGACATTGCTGGCCACGGTATTGAAGAAGGTGTTTCAAACCTGTTGAAAATGGCCCCGGATGTTTTAGTTCTGGATATGCTCCTAAGCCATAATGTCCTTGAGCAGGCTCTTGTGTTAGCAGAAGCCGGAGCCCAGGTGTTTTTGGGAGTGCAAAGCACTGGCACTGTCCATGGTTTAGAGGCTTTGACAAGAGCTGTAAACTATGATTACCGCCAGGATTTCAGAAACAGGCTTTCCCGGGTTTTCGAAAGCGCTGTTTATCTCGAACTTGTGCAAGGGGTAACAGGGATTGTGCCTGCCACCGAAGTCCTCGTCGGCATCGAACCTGTCAGGAACCTCCTCAGAGACGGCAAGTTTTCTCATATTTCTGAGACAATACCAACCGGTGGTAAGTATGGAATGGAGACTTTACAGAAAAGCAAAGAACGTTTATCGGCCAAAGGGCTCATCTAGATGGCCACTTCCCCGATTATACATATGAGACCTTTTCAGTGGGGGCATTTCATGCTTAATGTACTGGTAGCCGTCGAGAAACCGATATGGCGAAAAGGATTTCAGGGGATTCTTGATTCAGAAGACAACGTCTCCTTGTGTTACGCAGATTCACTGGACAGTGTTTTGATGCAGCGTTCTTTAAGGATTTACGATGTTATCATCCTTAATTGTAACGGTTCCGAGAGAACTTTGCTTTTGAATGACCTGTTCTTACTGCAAGAAAAGCACCCCAGGTCTAAATTTGCGCTTATTGCCTGTGATTTGGAGTATTCCGGTTTCCTGGAGTTTTGCAGGGCCGGTGTTCTTGCATTTCTTGATGAACGTGCCACCAATGAGCAAGTTATCACTGCTGTCACAGCTGCTGCCAGGGGTGATCTGTACATTTCTCGGTCTTTTGTAAAAAACATGTTTTCATTCGAGACTTCGGCTGTCCGTGATCTATTGCAGAGTCCGGGAACAACGGGTTCTGACATACGCAAACTCAGCGAACGAGAAATGGAGACGCTGAAACTTGTTGCCCGGGGTATGCCCAACCGGGCCATAGCAAAACAACTGTTTATCAGCGAAAAGACAGTAAAAAACCATCTGTACAGCGCATTTAAAAAACTGGGTGTACGTGATAGGACTCAAGCAGCCATGGCTGTGATAAGGGGTCTTTTGTTTGACAAAAATGGGTCTTTCGGTCCTACATAAAAAAAGGACTTGTTTCGATTATGTTACATGAGATGTTTTTGGTTGCCGCAGATCACCCCCCGAGATGCGACAGCTAGAGTAATACCCGGGTTTAACAGCCCGGGATTTTTTCTTCGTATGTGCAAGTTTTCCTGTGCTCGGTTATTTGGCTGTGTGCGACGTTAAATGGAGCTCTACGGATAAAACCCATGGCGTATAAAGTAAAGCAAAGACACGCCTGTAGAGCTAATCGCCAGAAGGAAAGACCAGAATGCACCTGTACGGTTTCCATCTTTCAGGAGGATCCATGCCCAGGACAGAGTGTATATCCCGATAATCAATGCGATTAAGGCCCCTAATATGTGCATGGTATAGTAGTGTGCCGAAACAGGGTGGAGGATTCACAATATGCCTGTAACCGGAGTTTCTTCATATATGGAGACTTGCCTTGACTGCTTGAATGTCCACCACTTGCTAAGGGCCTGGATGATATGGTATAAGTTCCTATGATCAGGGAAAGTCCCGGGATGAGGCACAATGATGCCGAACCGGATTTAGGTTCACAATCAATGGAATAAAATATTGCAATGAACAAGATGAGTAGCATTGGCTAGGAGCCAAGCGAGCCGGGGGCGGTGAGAGCCCGGCGTCCGGATGCCATTGTGAATGGGCTTGGGAGCATTATTTGAAATGAGAGGCGCCTTATTGGCGAAGCAGGGGTGGCACCGCGGATTCAACTCCGTCCCTTGAGGGCGGTTTTTTTGATTTCATTTACTTGTGTGTCCAACATTAAAAAGGAGGGGGCAAAACCTTGAAAAGAGCATTTTCAGGTGTTCAGCCGTCAGGATTCTTGCACCTGGGAAATTACTTTGGTGCAATAAGAAGGTTTTGCGGGTTTCAGGATGAATACGACTGTTACTATTGCATCGTAGATCTTCACGCTATTACAGTATACCAGGATCCAAAGGAGCTACCCAGGAAAATCAAAGACACCGCTCTTTATTATCTCGCTACGGGACTCGACCCTGAAAAGGCTACATTGTTTGTTCAGTCAGATGTTCCTGCCCATGCAGAGCTTGGATGGATTTTGGAGTGCATTGCTACTTTCGGTGAGCTATCAAGAATGACTCAGTTCAAAGACAAATCAGAAGGTAAAGAGTCAGTCTCAGCCGGACTGTTTACCTACCCTGTATTAATGGCTGCAGACATTTTACTGTATGATTCTGATATTGTTCCAGTTGGAGACGATCAAAAGCAACATGTAGAATTATGCAGGGACGTGGCAGTAAGGTTTAACAGTCGTTATGGTAACACCTTCAAAATACCTGAGCCGCTGATTCCCCAATTTGGGGCCAGGTTGAAATCTCTTCAGGATCCCGAGAAAAAGATGTCCAAATCTGATCCTGATCCCCTGGGTTATATAAGCCTTTCTGACTCAAAAGATGAAATTGTCAAGAAGATTCGCAGGTCAGTTACGGATTCGGGAAGGGAAATTGTGTACCTGCCTGATGAAAAGCCTGCTATTGCAAATCTCATGACTATATATTCGTTGTGTACAGGAAAGGGCTTTTCCGAAATCGAAGCTCATTTTGAAGGCCGAGGCTATGCTGACTTCAAAAAAGAGCTAGCTGATGTGATCATACAGGCCCTGGCGCCGGTTCAAGAACGGTACAGGCAATATGATGATTCCGGGGAACTCCCGCGCATACTTAAGCAAGGAGCGGAAAAAGCAAACCAGGTAAGTTCCCAGGTGCTCAAGCGGGTTAAGGATAGAATGGGGCTTTCTGTGTTCATCGATCCTGTTGGCAGGAAGCTGGTTTAGAAAGCGATTTTGATGAACAGCATTGCCATAAGTTGTAAGTTATGATATGTTGTGCCTGTAGGGCTGTGGCGCAAGTTCTGTTTTGGGCCTGTTGATTACTGCTAAAGCAAGGGCTGCCTTTTAACTAACCTGCCAGGTAATATGACTAACCGGAGGTATTGGTTTGTTTTCTTCCGTGTTCAGTGCAACTGTATCTGGCGTAGATGGATTTCGTGTAATAGTCGAAGTCGATGTATCCGGAGGTTTGCCCTGCTTCGAAGTAGTAGGTATGCCTGATACCTCAGTAAGGGAAGCGAAACACAGAGTCCGTTCTGCTGTGAAGAATTCAGGATTTCAAATTCCCCCGCAAAGAATTACAGTGAACCTGGCACCTGCCGGTCTCCACAAAGAAGGGACGCAGCTGGATTTGGCAATGGCAGTTTCTCTTCTGGTTGCGTCCCGCCAGATTCCTTCGAACCTGCTTATCAGAGAATATGGATTTCTCGGAGAACTAGCCCTTAACGGCAGCATAAGGCCTGTACCCGGAGTGCTTGCCATGGCTTTGGCCTTGCGTGAATCAGGACGCAAAGGGGTTGTCTTGCCCATGGATAATCAAGGGGAAGTATCCTTTTTGGAAGGATGTGACGTACGGCTAAGCCGGAACCTTTCCGAGGTTGCAGAGTTTTTGCGTGGTAATAGGCCTCTTCCCGGACCTCTTAAATCGCCACCGGATATACAGGGTAATGCCACATCTCAAATAAGATATAACCAGATTAAGGGGCAACGTGCAGCCAAGAGAGCTCTTGAGATCGCTGCAGCCGGCGAGCATAATCTCCTTATGGTAGGGCCGCCAGGTGCAGGGAAGAGTGTTCTTGCCAAAGCTCTGCCCGAAATAATGTCCAAGTTGTCCCAAGAAGAAGCGATCATCGTAACCAAAATCCATAGTATTGTCGGTTTGCTGCCAAAGGGTGCTGGCCTCCTGAAAAGGCGCCCTTTTCGTTCGCCTCATCATACTGTAACAACCACTGCAATGATAGGCGGTGGTGCAAATCCAAAACCCGGAGAGATAACTCTGGCCCACAGGGGTGTTCTTTTTCTTGATGAGCTCCCTGAATTCTCACCTGCCATTATCAACGCTCTCCGCCAGCCATTAGAGGACGGCTTTGTCAATATCACCCGGGCTAAAGGAACCTATCGTTTCCCCTCCAGGATATTGCTAGCAGGGGCCATGAATCCTTGCCAATGCGGGTTTTGGGGTTGTGAAGTACAGGAATGTACCTGTACAGAGTACCGGAGAAGACAGTATATATCCAGAGTTAACGGGCCTCTTCTTGATCGAATTGATATTTGCATGCAGGTGCAAAGGGTAGATGTGAAAGATTTGTCAGGGGCTTCTCTTGAAGAATCAGGTGACACGGTAAGGGAAAGGGTTACGGCAGCCAGGGACTTGCAAAAACAACGACTAGAGGGTACTGGTTTTTCGACCAACTCAGAAATGGGGCCCAGGGAACTGTCCACTCTGCTCAGTATATCAAGGAGTGCAAGAAAACTGCTTTTTGACGCATACAACCGGATGAGACTCTCAGCCAGAGCCTACTACAGGGTGATTAGAGTAGCAACAACCATTGCAGACCTTGCACTTTCTGCCCGTATAGAGGAAGAACATGTAGCAGAAGCTCTGTCATACAGGCAAAGGGTTCTTGACTGATTCAACATCTTAATAAATTACTCAACCATTATACAAGCTAAAGGGAGGTAGCTGTGAACATCCATAGAAGCGGAATAAGTTCAAGGGAGTTTGGTTTTCAAATTGAGGAAAAGGCGTGCGAATACTTACAGCGTAATCAATACCGTATTATTCGCCGCAACTACTTCTCCAGGTACGGAGAAATTGACATAATTGCTTTTGATGAAAAGACCCTTGTTTTCGTTGAGGTCAGGTACAGAAAAGAAGGAGCCCTTGTAAGTCCTGCAGACTCAATTGACTCAAGAAAAATCCGGAAACTGAGGCTCACAATACGTGATTTCATCTCAAAACACAGTGCTATTACCGGTGAAATCACAGGCATTCGTACGGATTTGTGCGCTGTGTCAGGTTCCGGCGAAAGACTTGAGTTCCGGCTAACCAAAGGAATTATCGATTATTAGATATGCTGTCAAGGGATCCTAGCTGCTCACATGTTTGTATAACCCTGAGCCGGCAGAAGGCAAAAACGGTGACGACTCTCCTGTGTAGTACAGGTGAAGCCTGTGTAATGCCCTGGTGCAAACAGTATATAGAAGTCTTTGGCCGCCTGGCCTGGAATACTGGTCTTTTCCGGTATTGCAGGCGATGACCGCGTCAAACTCCAACCCNNGCATTTTTCCACATGAATGACTTTGGGAAGTGAACCCGGACGGTCCAGAGGTACCGCCTTCTCTTCACCTGGGAGTATGGCCTGGCAAAAGTCAGCTATTTGCCTTGTTGAGCGATAACTGTTCCTTAGTCTGACAAAAGCAGGCTTCTTATCTCCGAATACTTCATCAAGGCACATGTAATTGCCTGTGTTCATGTGAGGATTTGTGGCCTGGTTCGGATCCCCGAGAATCGTGAAACCGGCAGCAGGAAAGGAATGTCGAATCACTTCGTATTGTGCAATAGTGTAATCCTGGGCTTCGTCAATAATCACATGACGCATATGCGGCTCCGGAAAGCCTTCCAAGAGTCCTTTGAGAAGGAGAAAGGGTGCTATATCCTCGTAAGGAACCACCCTAGCATTAAGCATCTTAAGAGTCCAGGTACAGACTTTGGCCCATGGAAAAAGATCTGCTGGAATAGTCCCTCGTTCCTGCAAAACTTCACTTGTTACATGAGTATCCTTGAAAAAACGCCGGTAAACATCCCAGGTACTTCCGAAGTTCCAGGACCTAATGTGATCCTTCACAGGGCTAAGCTCCTCATCAGCCCTTTGCCTGCTGATTGCCCTTAGATCCGATTCAAGAAATCCTGCGTATTTGGGGTCATCAGAAAGGTTTGCTTCTATCTCAGAAATCCTTTGCTTCCGGATAGGCTCAAGAAGCCATAGTACCCTGCGCTTGATTTTATCAATCCGGCGGAAAAGGGGAAGATAGCTGTACTCCCGGCGCATGAGTCCCCAAAGCTGTTTTTTGGATGCGACAAGAGCTCCATTGTAAATAATGTCTTGAAACTCCAAAGATTCTTCCAGGTACGAAGGGTAAACTTTTATCAGGTTGAGATAGGCCTGGGAAGACTTGAGTTTGATACCTGACACTCTGATTGAATATTCCGGTTCCTGTTCCTTTGAAAGAACATATTCAATCTGGTCATTTGCATCTTCCACGTATATAGCCTCAGGAATGCGGTCCCGGGCATAGTCGACAAAAGTGGTTTGCCCTACGTTATGCTCACCGAGTTCGGGTAAGACTCCGGATATGTAATCGGAGAAAATTTGGTTAGGGGAGAAAATTACTATGTGCTTTGGGCTCAAACTTCTCCTTTGCCTGTAGAGAAGGTAAGCAGCTCTGTGCAGAGCTATTTGGGTCTTTCCACTTCCTGCAGGCCCTTGGACAATGAGCACCTTATTAGCCTCATCCCTTATTATCCGGTTTTGCTCACGTTGGATAGTGTAAACAATGGTCCGGAGTTTTCCTGAGCTGCTCCTTGCCAGGACCTCTTGCAGAATCTCGTCGTCGATTCGCAAACTGCTGTCAAACATGAGAATCAGTTTTCCATTTGATATCCTGAACTGCCGCTTGAGCAAGAGCTCACCTGAGACTACCCCTGACGGAGCCACATATGAGGCCGGCCCGAGTTCACAATCATAAAACATGCCAGATACCGGTGCACGCCAGTCGTAGACAAGGTATTGGCCGGTTTCTGAGTCCCGAAGAGATGATATGCCTATATACACCTGAATAGGATTGCGTGGCCTGAAAGATGTATTAGCCTGGCCTGAAAGGCTGTTTGCCTCGCCACCGGCAGCGGTACCGGATAATTCAACAGGTGAAAAATCGATCCTGGCAAAGTAGGGGGACAGCGCCATTTTTTCAAGTCTTCCCAGAGTATTTTGTGAAAGGCGGTAATATTCGTAAACACTCTTGTCCCCTGCAACCTGGGTCGATATTTCAACCAAATCGTCAAAACTTGTTACAAACCTGGGAAGCTCGTCCCAGGCTGTCTTTTGGGCAGTAATCTGAGTTTCCTTGATAAGCTCAAGGGCATCTTTTCCCTTCTTGATTTGCTTTTCTATTTCGTTCAAAACAGTTTTCAGCCTGAAAGTTTCATACCTATAGTCTTTGCTTTCCATCGTTAGCCCTCCGATCAGTACATACGAGCTTGCACCATCCATACTGGTACCATACCAAAACTTCTAAGGGATTTGTTTGGCAGCGGGCAATTGAACAGGAAAATTGAAATGTGCTATTGTGGGAAAGGGCTTTGTCTCCATTTGAATTAGGGGGAATTACCAGTGAAAAAGTCAGCCATCGGCTTTGGTGCTCTAGTGTTGATGGGTGCTTATTTGTACGTAAGCATCGTTATGGCCAATATACCCGGGAATGTTCTGACCGGGTTCACAATGGCCCTGATCCTTCTGGCCGGAATGTTTGCAGTCTTTGGCGAGGCCCATCAGGCAAGGCAGGCAAAAGGGCTCACTGAAAGCCCTTTTTCTTTGAAGATGTTTGCTTCTGTAGCCGGCGGGGCACTTCTCACCTATTCGCTGAGTTCGTGTTGCAATCTGAGTTCTGCAGTTGCATCAGGGCTGGTGACTTTATCTGCAGGAATACTTTTCCCCTCTGCAAGTGCAGGCATAGCCTGCGGCTCCTTTGCAGGTATGGCATCGCCGGCACTCCTGGATTACCCGGGAGTGTTAGCAGCCGGATGTATCGCAGGATTTATCTTCTTGGCTGCGGCTGATACATTTAACGGCTTTGGGGGCAAACTGGGTACAGCAGCTGCAACGGGCACCTGTGTTGCAGCCTTTATTACAGGCGGGCGATTTCTTGAAGCAAAACCTCTTGGTTCACCGTTGATTGTGCCGGTAGTAATGACTGCAATTGTGTCATCTGTCCTTGCCTATTGTATTAACAACAGAATGAAGCAGGGGGGAGTAGTTGCCTCAGGGATGGTCAGCCTTATAGGAGGATTGGTTCTTCCGGCTGTTTTCCCGGCAATTGGAAGTATTTTGGCCGCGGTTTGTGCCTGCGGTTCATACGTTGGTATGTCAACAATGGCCCGGATTCCAAACGAGCTTTATGCAACAATGGCAGGCCTCTTATCAGGGCTTGCTTATTTTGCCGGTAACAGTGTCCTTGGGGGAGCAGGAGGCAAGCTCGGAACAATAGCTTTTGGAAGTGTACTGGCTGCATCTTTTGTAGCAGGAAAAATAATGAAAAGGTGAGAGGAGGATGATTGGTGCCAGGCCAAGATCGTGTTTTTCGTGAAAACAAAGAAGACATTCTAAAGCGCCTAAGCCGCATAGAAGGCCAAGTTAGAGGTATTGCCAGAATGATTGAGGAAGATAGGTACTGCGTAGACGTGTTGAATCAAGTGGCTGCCTCCAGAGCTGCTTTGAACAAAGTAGGACTGCTGCTTCTGGAGACTCATGTTCGTGGATGCGTAGTCCGGGGTATTCAGCACGGAGACCATGAGGCAACAGCAACAGAATTAATGGCGGTCATAAGCAAACTGGCAAAATAGAGACTACCAGGGAACTCAAGGATCAAAAGTTACACACTTTGTCCATTGCTTTCAAGCCTGTACCTGTCAATTCGACGGTAACCATTTCTTTTTCCCCAAACAGCCCTTGCTCATGTAGTTTGATTGCGGCTGCAGGGGCGGTTGCACTTGTAGGCTCTATGAATATGCCCTGGGAAGCCAGGGTTTTAAGAGCATGAATTATATCTTTGTCAGAAACCGTAACGAACAAACCTGAGCTCTTCCGTACAGCTTCTAGGATCTGTTTGGATTTAACCGGCAGGGCACTGGCAATTCCTTCAGCAATGGTTGTGCCCTTTTGGACCTGGACCGCTGAATCTAGGCCTTGTTCCCATGCCCTGGCAAGGGGGTCACACTTTTCACTTTGGACACCCACAAGACGCGGCCTTTTTGCTGCACGGCCTTGCCCGACAAGTTCTTCAATAGCAAGATAAGCCGAGGTAACAAGACTCCCATTACCACACGGGACTATGATAACATCAGGCAATTCATGCCCTAATTGCTCCCACATCTCGTATACATAGGTTTTTACTCCATGTTCAAAGAAAGGACTCCAGTTATGACTTGCGTAGAACATGCTGCGGCCTGCCTCCATGGCGGCCAGGGCAGTATCCTCTCTGGAACCCTGGATCTTGATGAGATTAGCGCCATACACACTTATCTGCGCAGTCTTGCCCAGAGAGGTATTAGAAGGCACATATATATTGCAATCAATACCTGCTTTTCCGCAATAGGCGGCCATACTCGACCCGGCATTACCTGATGAATCTTCAACGGCTCTTTCAATACCCCAGGCCTTAAGTGCCGTAACCAACAGCGAAACACCCCGGTCCTTGTAAGACCCGGTAGGGCTCAAAAAATCGAGTTTCATGTGAAATACCCTTCCATCCAATTCCACTGGAACAACAGGTGTCATGATTTCACCTATGGAGATGGGACTGGATAAGAGAGGTAGGACTTCTTTGTAACGCCACATCCCTTGTTCTGATGGATCCGGAATGCAAGGGCTCTTACTCACTATTCCGGTAATTGCGAGAGGGCTGCCACAATCACACTTCCATCGCGGTTCAGCTGTGGGATAAGATTTCCCGCACTCAGAACACTGAAATTCAAATCTGTGAAGGTGCTCATTTGTGAAAAAATTATCTGCAGCCATGATAATCTTGCCTCCCTGGGTTTATACTTATTCTCCTGAGGTTGCGGAAACACGCTTTACAATCACCTTCTCCTTCCATTTTCCAGTCAGGTAGTAGCTAACGCTAAGAGATAGCCCGGCTATCCAGCCTGTCGGTATAGCCCACCAGATGCCGTCAGGGCTCATAAGCCTTTTTGACAGAAAATAGGCGGCAGGGACACGTACAATAAGCTGTGAGATCATAGTGAAGGTCATTGTGGTCATTGTGGCTCCCGCTCCACGCAGTAATCCGTTGGTAACAAACATCGCTGCAAAAGGTATATAAAACAAACTCACAATTGAAAGATATCGCCCTCCAATGGAAAGCACTTCAGGATCAGTGTTGAAGACGGCAATCAGGGATTCTTTGAAGGTAAGAGCTACTACTGTAAGAGCCAGGGATATTATACAAGCCATAAATAAAGAAGCTTGGTATCCTTTTCGAACTCTTTCAGGCTTGTTTGCCCCAAGGTTTTGCCCGGTAAAGGCTGACAAGGCAGCTGACAGGTTCATGGCAGGCATCGAAGCAAAGGAGTCAAGCCTTCCGGCTACAGTATAGGCAGCCAGCGCATCTTTGCCAAAACCATTGACCAGGGACTGAAGAGACAGCATCCCTACTGAGACAAGAGTTTGCTGTATCCCGGAAGGGAGGCCGATCTTGACACTCAAGCCGAGAGTTTCTCTGTCAAACTGCATGTTTCTAACGTCAATATGGAATATCTCAAACCGGCGTTTTAGATGCCACAAGGCAGTCATAAATGAAACACCCTGGGCAATAACAGTTGCCCAGGCAGCCCCTGCTACGCCCCATTCGAACGAAATCACGAACAAGAGATCCAGGCCTATATTGACCAGTGTTGATAGGATCAAAAAGTAAAGGGGGGTCTTGGAATCCCCTAATCCTCTCAATATGGCACTTATTGTGTTGTACCCAAACATCACAATTGACCCCAAAAGTATGATGTTCAAATAGGTCCTGGCTTTAGGAAGCACGTCTTCGGGCACTTTCAAAAAATGCAAAATGCTGTTTGACAACAAGAGGCCTGCAAGGGTCACGGCCAGGGCGGCGAAGAAAAGGAAAATAAAGGTGGTATCTATGGTCTTCTTTACTCTACCCATGTCTTTGGCTCCGTAATATTGGGCAATGAGTATTGTAGAGCCCATGCTTATTCCCATGGTCAAGGCGGTTAGAAGGAAAACAATAGGGAAACTGGCTCCAACAGCTGCCAGGGCTTCCTTACCCAGGTGCCGGCCAACTACCATACTGTCTACTGTGTTATATAGTTGCTGGAAAATATTGCCGAGAAGCATGGGTAAAGAAAACATAAGAATAACTCTTGCCTCGTTTCCTGAAGTCAGGTCCTTCATTTGTTCAACTCCCAGAGAATTCATTCTTGCTAGATGTTAAGCGCTCATAACACGCGGCAGTATGGATTTTAGCGCAAGTTAGCGTTAAGGGCAATTCTGCTTCAAAATGCAGTTAAACTTAAGAACCATTCCTCCGGCAGATAAAAACCATCTCAGTTGATTCAGGAGTTATTGGGGTATCCTCAAGCAAAGAACCTTGCTCATGTAAGATCTCAAAACCGGATAGCCTCAGGAACATCCGTAATTCTCTTGGGAAAAAGTAGGCCATGGTGCCGTGGCAAGAAGCTTTTCTGAGCAAAGCCCCTGTATCATCATATTCTTCAATAGTAATCGAATCATGCTCCAGCTGGTTTACGAAATCGTAGGTGCTTTTAAACCTGTCGACAATTCTCGTTCCTGTAAGGGGATGCTCAAACTCAAAAACTCTTTGCCTCCCGTTTACGAGAACCATGTACTGAATGTCGGGAATACTGTTATCCAGAATAAATATACCGGATTCTTTCAGATGGTTCCGGGCACAGGTAAGAGCTTTTTTGAGCCTTGTGGGTTCAAAAAGGTGATTAATCACATTGCACGGAGCAATCACCAGGTCAAACAGCTTTTCAAAGCAAAACTCAGTGATGTCTTTCCTTGCAATGGCTACCCTTGATTTGGTTGCTTCATCTTCCAGGTCAAGCTTGGTTTTGCACCTGCAAATCATGTCATGTGATAAATCTATACCTGTTACAGTAAAGCCGGCTCTTGCCAGAGGAATCAAGATGCGCCCTGTACCCGAACCGAGTTCCAAAATATCAGGCCCGTACTTATGGCCAAACTCTATATAGGCCCCCACGTCAGACAGCCCTGAATGAATAATGTCATAAAACTCGGCAAAAAATCCACTGTACTGGGAGACTTCACTATGTTTCATCATCTTCACCTCAAAGGCCGGGCCTTGGTTTACTGTTTGCAGCCCCTTGATTTCCCGGGTTAGTATGTGTAGCCCTTATAGAAATTCGGACATAGCCATATACTGAGCCAATTTTAAGCCAGTATGTCCTGAACAGGTTGAAAAGACCGCCTGTGGATAGGGCTCGGGCCTTTCTCATTGAGAAGAATCATGTGTTGTTTGGTGCAATAGCCTTTGTGGGCGGAAAACCCATACCCCGGGTACAGTTCTTCAAATTCCATCATAATCCGGTCTCTTACGACTTTGGCAATGATTGAAGCGCAGGCTACAGACGCTACTTTACTATCGCCCTTTATGACGGCCTCTTGCCGTATATCCAGGCCGGGTATAGAGAAACCATCTACCACTACAAGGCCGGGTTCATATCCTTTTAGAACCAGCATCTTTACGGCAGTCTTCATCGCCGAATAAGTTGCCTGGACTATTCCTGCTTCATCGACAAACCTTGCTGATCTGATTCCGATACCAAATGCAAGGCTGTTTGCGGTAATTGAGTCAAAAATCCGTTCACGTATCCTGGGAGTAAGTTTCTTGCTGTCATTTATGTAAGGAATCTCAGGCCTGGGAGGCAAAATCACAGCAGCAGCCACCACAGGGCCGGCCATGGGCCCTCTTCCTGCTTCGTCTACTCCTGCTATGTATTGTGCTTCTGAGCGCCTGGCCTCTTCCCATTCGTACAATTTCCGTACTCTGAGATGATCCTCTGCACTTTGTTTCATCAGGCCCACCTCGCTGTATTTCTTGTACAGAATACCACAGTTAGCCACGGCTCTGCTATCTTTGCCGTAGCGGTTGGTTTGACCGGTGTTTTGTACCGGCAAAAGTTACCTTGGCGAAGGGGGGCTAAATGTGAATCCGGAGGTAAGTACGGATATCCTGACGTCGTAACCGGCCCTTACACCCTTAAACTTGGAAGGCCAGTCAAACTCATCCCATTCCTGCAGAGTCTTGAAATGCTTTCGAACAGTCATGCCCAGGTCTGTAACGTCTGAGTCGAATGNNGTGCGAACCACTTTTTCATGGTATTCAGGAGACACGTCGAGTTCTCTGGCTGTGGTTTCTTCAACTGAGGCTGTGAACCTGATGGCGAAAACTACATCTGCCTGCTTACTAGTTCTTACAGAGGTGGACAAGTGGTGAAAGGCCAACGTGGTATGTTTGTCTGGTTGGTTTGGCATGGCAATTTCCATGTAACCTCTTTTAAAATCACCTCTTAGTATGTTGACCCCCATGGTTTCCCTGGTATCAAGAACCCCAACCATTTTGATCTCAGAACCTGTTTTCTTGAACACCGCCGCGCCGAGAATAGTCACTATGGTTGTATCTTGCTTTTCTGACGAAGTGCCGTCTTTGCTCTTTTGGTTTGAACTACGGCCTTCACTGACATCCTTCTCATCTGCCGGGGAGGTGGAAGCCAACGCGAAATATGGTGCCCAGGGCTCAAGTTCAGAGGTATCATGAGCTATGAGAAAATCGTGTACAGAAATCAACGGGCAAATGCCCAACTCTAAATTGCAGCTTAGCAGGAGCTTTACCAAATACTCAGAAGGCTCAGCCTCTTCAGGCGATTTAAATTCCCTGATAAACTCGACGGCTCTGCCTCTTGATACAGTGACCAATGTATTATGCCTGAACTCAAGGTTCCGGGAAAATACATCAAGAATCACCCCGGCATCCTTCCTGGCAATGTCTTCACCGATTATCACCAGTTGGGTATGGGCTGTTGTAGCCAGCCTGGAAGTCATTGTGGTTACTTGTGTAAGCGCGTCCAAGAAAGTATTGCCTTCTGCAGAGAGGATAAGGGTGGCCTGAGTGTCTTCGCCGCCTCCTCCGCCNNCCGACTATTGTTGCTATGGACATATCTTCCAATTCCCGCCGGCCGTAGCAACCGGAAGTATGCAGGGGCAAAATGATAAGAGAGACAAGAACCAAAAACAAAAACGCTCCTGGCTTCTTGAAAAGTGTAGTTGTAAGCGGGCCTGTCACCATATTCTTTATGCTCCTTTAGCCTTGATCCTCTCTTGAGATTTCTGCAAGGTGATCTTGCTTGTTTTGGTTAACAAGTACCCGGGATATCTCTTGTGCTTTCTCGCTTACGTTTGTGGCCCTGGCTACCCCGTACAGAAGCAGGCCAAGGGCTACCTGAGCGGTACCCGCGGTGACGTACGTGTTTACCAGAAGCAGGCTTGCATCCAGAATTGATTGAGGCAAAGCTGCGATGCCAAAAGTCAAAGAAGCTACTCCTGGAACCAACGGCCTGTAGGTCCATGTATTCATAAGCTGGCACAGCAAAATGAGGGTTATCATATAGCACACGCTTGCATGGACGGCAGAGGCGAAAAACCATGTAAATGTGAATAAGGCTTCTATTCTCTGGAGAAAGCGGCCCAGATAAACAGCCCTTGCCACTGTGCCCAGAGGGATAACCTGCCTGGTGCTTACAGGGTATGGAAACACCGCAGACACCAAGACTACAGATCCTACCATAAAGATAGAAGCTATAACCAGGCCGCGATATGCACACCTGGGAAGGTTATCCGGTTCCCGTATATATGATTTGAGAACAGCAGTAACGGAGATTGCTCCGAATAATCCGGTATGGGGCAACGATTCCCGTAGCAACACAGGCATTCCCATACCCAGTACCGGGTATAGATGGCGGAGATCAAAGAGCCTGTAAGAGCCCACTGCTACCAGGATTATTGACACTGCAACTACAGGGAAGAAGAATACCGCGGCCCGCCCTACTGATTCAAGGCCTAACCAGGCTGAATATATGGCTGCACCTATTATTACAAAAATCAGTATTTCTATAGGGAACTCGGGAAGCAAGCCAATGACTGCTCCTCCTGCAAACACCCTTACACTTAACCCTGTTATGGTAAGAAAATACAGCGCTATGATCAATGCCACTGTGTCACCAAGAACTCTGCCTAACGTTAACCTCAGTGACGGCACGATGCCCAAATTACCGGTGGTTTTTGACCATTTGAGCCATCCCCACAAGCCTGCCGAAGCAAGGAGGGCCGAAAGGATAATAGTGATCCATGCACCGGGGCCAACTTTTGCAATAATGAACGAAGGGAGGATCAAAAACACCTTGGTCCAAAGCAAGAATCCCAGCATTGAAGACACCTGATTTGATTCAAGGTGCCCTAGTTTCACTACGTCAAATTGGGCCGCCATTGACGGGTTTGCAAGTTGTTTTGCCTGATTGACCGAGTTCATTTCTGCCGGCCTCCACTTCCGGGAATAGTCGGTTCGTTAGGGGTATCACCGAGATCCCACTGCCTGGAAGTATCAGGCTGCCTTCTGGGGTCTTTGGTCCTTAAAAAGCTGGGCCTGTATTCCATAGCCCAGGAGGGGCCTATTGTAAAAGTATCCGGTGACGACGGCTGTTTTGGAACCACAGGAGCGAAGAAAGGGATACCCAGGCTGGTTAAGGCAAACAGCCTGCAAAACAGCATGTACAATACAACCACTATTCCAAAAAGCCCCAGCAAAGATCCGGCAATGATGAAAATGAACGTGGCTACACGTATGAGCATTCCTACTTCCTGGTTTGGAATCGTGAAGGAAGCCACTCCTGTTATGGCTATTACAATTACCATTATCGGACTTACCAAAGACGCGGATACAGCTGCTTCGCCGACAAGGAGGGCTCCTACAATGCCTATGGTGGCACCAAAAGGAGAGGGTATTCGTATTCCGGCTTCTCTTATGAGTTCAAACCCGAAAAACATGAACAAGACTTCAAAAGGAAGGGGGAAAGGAACCATTTCCCTTGCCGCCGCAACGGAAAACAGCAGCACAGTAGGGATCATCTCTGGGTGATAGCTGGTTATTGCAACATAGAGCCCGGGAAGGAGTACCGCAAGAAAAAGGGCGAATACCCGGGTAAGCCTCAAAACATTTCCATAAGGCCATCGCACATAATAGTCCTCAGGGCTATGGATAAAGGCAAAGAAGGTTACAGGTGCCAGCAAAACAAAAGGATCTCCCGAGACCATGATTGCCAAAGCGCCTTCAAGGATGAAATGAGCGGCTCTATCCGGCCGTTCAGTACTGACTACAGTAGGGACCAGACTATGGGTGGTCTCGATCAACTGCTCCAACTGCCCGCTGGTCAAAACCGCATCAACCTCGATAGAAGCAATCCTCCGTCTAACCTCGGCCACCAGTTTTTCGTTGGTAATACTCGCCATATAGGCAATAGCGCATTGGGTTTTGGACTCTCGCCCTACTTCGATTCCTTCTATTACCAGATCAGGACTCCGGATCATTGAACGCACCAGGGCAGTATTTATCCTTAGCACTTCGACAAAACCTTGCTGGGGCCCCCGCACAATCCTTTCACTTATTGCTTCTTGGACTGTTCTGTGCTCCCAGCCTTTGGTTTCAACTGTTAAGGACCTGTCCTGCCCTTCCACCAATACAACTGTATCACCTGAAATAATGGTTTCGACAGATTCTTCTATTGTGTTTTTCACTTCCACCTGGCCACTTGCCAATAAAGCGTTCTTGATCTGAATAATCGGGTCTCGTTCATCCATGGCTCGTATTGATGAAAGTAACATCAAAGGTTGAAGCACCGACATGAAGACTTTATCGGAACTGGAGAGGCCTTCAATATAGGTTGCGATCACACGGATCCTGGGATTGGCACAGGTTAGTTCCCTTATTACCACATCAGAAGAATCAGGAACATGGAAAATTCTATTCAA
>MTKW01005287.1_pt1 | contig 21372 bp, 18 predicted proteins | sample 1042761 | NCBI WGS metagenome assembly MTKW01 (sample SAMN06205366, study PRJNA360243) | anaerobic digester metagenome | biome: Wastewater treatment plant; feature: Anaerobic digester sludge; material: sludge; isolation source: anaerobic digester fed with sludge from wastewater treatment plant ... | reverse complement strand
GCCTGATAGTGCAGGAATCATGGAGCAGGACTGTTCTCAATATTGGCGTTTTGCTGTTTGCCCTCACCACAGTTTTTGCCCTGATTACTTTGCCCGTGGAATTCAACGCTTCCAAACGGGCGCTAAAAGCTTTAAAAGGGGCACAGGTTCTGAGCAAGGAAGAATTGAGAGGGACGCGCAAGGTGCTGAATGCCGCTGCCATGACCTATGTGGCCGCCGCCGCTGCCTCCATCTTGTCTTTGGTGAGAATACTTCTCTTAACTCGCTCCAGACGTCGCAATTAATAATCTTTCGCAGCAACTTCTAAAATAAATAAGACCACCGTACGGTGGTCTCATTTATTTCCACAGGGATGTCCGGCCGATTGCCTCACAGGCACTATAGCCAGATCCTCCTGATACTATAACCCAGAAAAATTATGATGATTCCGAGCATAGATAAGGTCATTCCTGTACCGGGAGCCGGACGCTCGCCTGTTGCCGGCAAAGGCGCGGCAATGATTTCGGGTTCTTTATCATTAAGCATTTCCACAAAGTTGACATAATCCATGCCGCTATTGACAGTAAATTCTACGGGCTTAGCGATTTGATAACCTGTCGGCGCCGCATCCTCAGTCAGGACATAGGTTTTGCCTTGATGCAGTCCCCGGATGATATGCGGCTGCTCCGTCGAGACCCAGGTTTCGATCAGATCCTCGGTTTCCTTTTCTTTCAAGCTCAGTGTTGCTCCGGGCAGCTCTTCGCCGGTGGTGGCGTCTTTCTTGCTGATCTCGGCGACTGTCAGTTCGTCAACCATCTCCGCTTTATTTGTCACACCGTGCGCACCGTCGATAGTGAACTCCACATCCTGGCAGAGCGCATAGCCTAAAGGCGCGAGATCCTCAGTCAGGACATAGGTTTTGCTTTGATGCAGTCCCCGGATGATATGCGGTTGCTCCGTTGAGACCCAGGTTTCGATCAGATCACCAGTTTCCTTTTCTTTCAAGCTCAGTGTTGCTCCGGGCAGCTCTTCGCCGGTGGTGGCGTCTTTCTTGCTGATCTCGGCGACTGTTAGCTCGTCGATCATCTCCACCTTATTTGTCACTCCATGTGCACCGTTGATAGTGAACTCCACATCCTGGCAGAGCGCATAGCCTAAAGGCGCGAGATCCTCAGTCAGGACATAGGTTTTGCCTTGATGCAGTCCCCGGATGATATGCGGCTGCTCCGTTGAGACCCAGGTTTCGATCAGATCACCGGTTTCCTTTTCTTTTAAGCTCAGTGTGGCTCCGGGCAGTTCCTCGCCGGTAGCAGCGTCTTTCTTGCTGATCTCGGTGCGCGTCTGCTCGTTGGCGATCTTGATTTCTTGAGTTAAGGATGCCGATCCGGACTCATCGCCGGTTAAAGTTATCGTAATATCTTGCGCCGGAGTATAACCCGGAGGCGCCTTGACTTCGGAGATGATATATTCCCCTTGCGGCAACGGGGCGGATTCGGCAATTCCCGTTTGATCGGTGGTAATCTTTTCAACAACTGCCTGATTTTGCCTAATCTCAAAGGATGCGTCTGCCAAGGGCTTTTGGCCTTCGTCCGTCTTAGCAATCCTAATCTTGATTTGTTGCGGCATATTTTGCAGCGGTGTATCGTAATGCTCATCATTGGTCTCGCCGCCTATAATCTGAACTTGCCTGGGGCTGGGATCCAGGACATAGCCCGGCGGTGCTTTTGTCTCATTAAGAGTGTAGATACCTTCTTCCAATTGCGGCGAAGAATAAGTTCCTGAGTCCATTGTGAAATTCAGAACGCTAGTTCCTTTGCTGTTGTTCAGATTGAACTGCGCTCCGCTGAGCTCCTCTCCCGAACTATCTGTTTTTTTCAACCTGAAAGTACCGGTAGCCGGAACAGGATCAAAGCTGACATTTGCTGCTTTGGGGGCAGGAATACCGGCTGTGATGATTGGCTGTCTCCAGATGCCGCCGGGAATTGTCACGAAATAGAACTTGGAAATACCTTGATACTGCTGCAAACGGTTTAATTTAACAGTGCCGCCGGCAAAGTCTTTAGTTGCAGTGAGGTTCAATTTGTTGCCGGAAATTGTAGCCGATAAACCGGCAGGAAGCTCTGTGACTGTATACTCATTTAATATCGCCTTCGTATCGGTCAATGTCAGTGATCCGCCGACAGTGATCTCGTGGCGCGAGCCGTGAAAACTGGGATCGTCCTTTAAATAGGAATTAATTTTCTTTAATATAGAGGTTTTCCAATTATTGTATCCGGCCAATGAAACTCCCGGTCCGCTGGCGGCAACAACCGCCATATCGGTAGCTTCCTGGCCGATGTAGATCTTAGTGTAGAACGCGTCCGCCTTGGACTTGGCGGACAACTCCCAACCGTAGATTGTCGCCAGCTCAATATTTCTTTGCTTGGCTGCATTCAAATGATGAAGCCTGGCGGGAATGATACTGTAGCTTTCGCTGCCGGCGCCATAATCACGCCCGCTCTCGCTGCGAATGTATGGATTGAGACAATAGCTCAAATCTGAATCCATTCTGATAATGGTTAGGGCATTGTCGTAGTCAGTTCCCGGACCGAACAGATCATCAGGCAAGCGAAAAGTATATTTAAAATCATCATCCCGCTCAACATAAGAAATTGCCGCAGTAACAAAAGTGCTGAAAGAAAATAATGCTATCAGCAGTGCCAAAAACGCAGAGAATAATTTTTTCTTCACCTTTAAATACTCCTGACATTTAATCAGCGGTAAGCTCTCACAAGCAATATCTGCTATTTGTATGCTCCGCATTTTGATTATGGTATGGCCGGTCGGTGAAAAGGTGCGGACAGCTCGGCAAATTGGGACAGCGATCGACACCGAGCTACGGCGCATGAACAGTTTGAAGTTTACTTATATTGTTGAAGTGTAATGTTTTACCTAGTTTTTACAATGATTTAATCGAGGTATTATCATAATTTCCTAAGCTGAATTGGGAGCCGACAGACTCCCATATGTTGTAAATTTATGGAGGAAAACATGAAAAAAACAAAAATCTTTGTAATTATGCTTCTAGTCGCCGCGCTATTTGCCGGACTAGTTGCTTGTAGTGACAAAAAGACAACTAAAACCGAAGCACCCACAACAAAGGCTACTGAAGCCCCGGCTACGGATGCCCCTGCAACAACGGCAGCTCCTGAACCTACAGAAGCTCCTACTGAGGCGCCCGCTGCTGCTCTAACCGGTGCAATACACGTTTATTCGCGCGATGCTTCATCTGGAACCAGAGGCGCTTTTGAAGAGCTTGTGGGATTTGAGGGCGAACTCACTGACGATGCTATCGTCACTGATTCAAACGGAGATATGGCAGCCAAGGTCGGAGCCGATCAGTATGCTATAGGATATGTTTCACTAACAACAGATTTCGCTGCCAATAATATCAAGGCCGTCAGCTATGAAGGTGTTGAGCCGACACAAGAAAATGTACTGAATGAGACCTATACGCTGGCACGTCCCTTTAACTATGTTACTCGTGCCGCAGGTGATTTCGGCAATGATAAGAAGGAACAACTCGTCAAAGCTTTCATAGCTTTCCTGACCGAGAGCGCCGAGGGCGCCAATGCGATTAGCTCTGCCGGCGGCATTGTTGATGCAGCGGGTAAAAAGCCCTGGGCCGAGCTGAAAGCCGATCATCCGATAGTTGATGAAGATAATTCCGGTATTGAGCTGGTCACAGTAGGCTCTACCTCAGTCGAAAAGGCGATCCGGGCTGCTCTGGAAACTTTCCAACCCATGGCGGGCAACTTTACTTTCAAGATGAGCCATGCCGGTTCCGGCGAGGGTCCTGCAGGGACGGTCGGCGCTGAAAAAGACTCCGCGAAAAAAGGTGATATCGGCTTTACTTCCCGTCCCTTTAAGGATACTGAAGATGTAAGCCAGAGCATGAGCAACGGCACTTTCTGCCTTGACGCGGTCGTCATTTGCGCGCAGCTTGACAATCCGATCGAAAATCTTAACAAAGACACTGTCGCAGCGATCTTCAAAGGTGAAGTCGCAAATTGGGAAGACATCAAGTAGGGTTCTGATTTCTCTTTGAAACTACTTGATTATCATTGGTAATCAAATGGATAGAAAAGAAAAAAAGACGATACAAGCTAAATTGGATTCGTTCCATAGCCGTAAATTATGGCAAGACAAAATTATGAAGAGGATTTTTCAAGGCAGTGCACTGCTGGCTGCCTTGATGATCTTCTTCATCAGTTATTTCGTAATTTCCAGAGGCATTCAGCCATTCCTGTCGTCCTACGGAGACGAACAGCAATCGCTGATTGCCTTTATTTCGGGGAACAGATGGCGTCCGGATATTGCGCCGCCGGTCTTCGGCGTCGGCTTCATCATTATCAATACCCTGCTGACTTCTCTGGGAGCGGCAGTGCTGTCCTTTCCCATTTCTGTTTTAACAGCGCTCTTTATTGCCAAGATCGCTCCGCCGAAACTACGGGCTGTGCTGACCACTATTGTTGAGCTCCTGGCCGCCATCCCCTCGATTGTATACGGTGTTTTTGCCGCCGGTACCATTACCGGCCTGGTCAAGGATGTGGGCGATATTTTCGGCATCAATACATACGGCGGTAATTCCATGTTCGCGGTGATCATTCTGCTGGCTATTATGATCTTTCCGACGATTACTTCTCTGTCGGTTGTTGCCATCAGTGCAGTCGATCGCAGTTTGGAATTAGGCTCAATTGCCCTGGGCGCATCACAGATGGAAACCAATTTCAAAGTAGTACTCACTTCCGCCAAGTCCGGTATCTTCGCCGGTCTGGCGCTCGGTTTGGGCAGAGCCTTTGGAGAGGCGACGGCGGTTTCTATGGTGGCCGGAAACCGCATGATCGGACCGACCTGGAATCCGTTTGATATTACTCGCACACTGACCAGCACGATCCTGAGCGGTATGCATGAAACCTCACCGGGTCTGGATTATGACATGCGTTTTTCAGTGGGTATTATTCTGCTGCTGGTAATACTGGCGACTAATTTCATGATTCAGGTCATCAAAAGGAAAGTCGGAGGTGTAACGCATGAATAAAGCGCGACGCAGAAAAGATATCATGCGCACATCTGTCACCTGGATCTCCGCGTCTCTGGCTGTTTTGGTCTTGACTTCAATTTTTGTTTTTGTGTTTAAGCGCGGCGCCGGAACTTTCAGCTGGTCGATGCTGAAAGACGATTATTGGTCTAAAAATTATCTGGTAGCTTTTGGAGACGTTGCTGCCAATGATTTCGCGCCGCCTGATACAGACAGTGAAGATGAGTTTTTCTCTCGCAAGTTCGGCTTCGGACTGGCAGACAGCGTGGATAAGGAAAACAATCAACTGATGTTGGTAACGACCGTCTCAGCACTATCTCCGCTACATGAAGGCACTATTACTACCGCCGGCCCGGATCAGGGCAAAGTAATGGCTATTCCTTTGAATGCGAGAATCAGGCGGATTGACTATCTGGATCAGGAAAATAACGTCAAAAGTACCGGTTTGCTTGGACAAGACCACTCCGCAGAGGGAGCGATTGAGCGCCTGGAGCAAGAGGCTACCGCCATCAGGGAGATATACTTTCAGAGCACAGGCGGCGGTATCAGAGGCTCAATCATTGCGACTTTAATGCTGATCGGTTTAACTTTGCTGTTCTCTTTGCCCCTTGGTATTTCAGCAGCCATCTATCTGCACGAAGTTGCCCCTCGCAACAAAGTGACCGACTGGATTAGGGCGGCTGTAGAGATGTTGGCCGGCGTGCCGTCGATTATCTTCGGCCTGATGGGCGTTTCCATGCTGTTTAGGGTTACCAATTTGTTTGGAATTACCACCCAGAGTGTCCTACTGGGTTCATTTACCATGACCATCATGCTGTTGCCCCTGATTATGAGGCAGACGGAAGAGGCATTGATAGTTGTTCCCGGCAGTTTGAGAATGGCCAGTCTATCCCTCGGCGCTTCTACAACGCAAACTATTTTCAAAGTAGTATTACCCAATGCTTTGCCCGGGATTCTCAGCGCCACTCTCCTGTCGATGAGCCGTATTATCGGTGAATCGGCCGCCTTGATTTTTACCATGGGTACCGCTATCTCCGACTCGCCGAAGATCTCACAGGGCGCCACTACCCTAGCGGTACACATCTGGACCGTGATGGCGGGAGAACAACCGAATTTTGAATTGGCTACCGCTATTTCGCTGTTGATCCTGGTCTTGGTTTTAGGCTTGAATGTAACCGTCAAGTTATTGACATATCGTATAAACAAGAAATGGCAGGTGTAAAATGCTGGCTTTCAAGGTTGAAAATTTAAATCTCTGGTATGAGGACAATCACGCGCTGATCGATGTTTCTATGGATGTTCCGCGGAATCAGGTTACCGCCCTGATCGGGCCCTCCGGCTGCGGCAAGTCAACTTTGCTGCGCTGCTTCAATCGCATGAACGATCTGATTCCCAAAACTAAAATCACCGGAAAAATCCTGATGAAAGGCGACGTAGAGATTCGTGATCCCTCGGTTGATGTTGTCAAACTGCGGACAGATGTCGGCATGGTGTTCCAGAGTCCAAATCCTTTTCCCATGAGCATTTTCGACAATGTTGCCTACGGACTGCGCTGTCAGGGCATCAAAGACAAAAAGCAGCTCAGCGCGACAGTGGAGAGATCTCTGCGACAAGCGGCGCTGTGGGATGAGGTTAAAGACAGCCTGCAGCGCAATGCCCTGAAATTGTCCGGCGGTCAGCAGCAAAGGCTGTGCATAGCCAGGGCCATAGCTCTGGAACCCAGTGTTCTTCTGATGGACGAGCCGACTTCCGCTCTGGATCCCATTGCCACTGCCAAAATAGAAGATCTGATGCAATCCTTAAAACAGATGTATACTATTGTTATAGTAACGCATTCTATGAGTCAGGCTGCCAGGATCAGTGATCAGACCGCATTCTTCCTGCTGGGCGAATTGATTGAAGCCGGACCTACCGCTGAGATCTTCCAAGTGCCGAAAGACAAACGGACAGAAGATTATATTTCCGGTAAATTTGGTTGATTTATAGCCACAACAATGGTTTAAAAGCATTTTAAAAGACGAGGTATCGACATGACGTCAAGACAAGAATTTCAGAATGAGATTCGCTATTTACATGAACAGATTATCCGGATGGGAGCCGCCGTAGAAAAAGCATTGACACTGGCTACTGACGCTCTTTTCAATGCTGACAGCGAACTGTCCAAGCAGGTAATAGCCGGAGATGATTTGATCGACGAACAGGAAAGAGAAATTGACCGCCAATGTGTCCGCTTGATTGCGCTGCAGCAGCCTGTAGCGCGGGATCTCCGTGATGTGACTTCAAATCTGAAACTGATCACTGATCTGGAGAGAATCGCCGACCACGCCGTCGAAATTGCCGGCCATACTCTGCACTTGCATGGGCTCGGCAATACCATGACCATCCCGCCGGATCTGATCCGCTTGGCTGAGCTGACCAGGCAGATTCTGCGCGCCGCGCTGGATTCCTATGTCTCAAGGGACAAAACCAAGGCCGCCCTGACCATTCAGATGGAGCAGCCTATTAATGAAATCTATCAAAAGGTGTCTTCCGGCCTGATTGAGCAGATGAAAGACAAGGGCGAAGCAATGAATAGCCTGGCTGAGTTACTCCTGATCAGCAAAGATTTTGAACGGGCAGCCGCTCACGCGCAAAATGTTGCTGAATGGGTGATATACTATATAGACGGGCGCCACGCCTATTATCTCGAAGAGGAGGGTCAGATAGAATTAGAGCATGACGATGGCTAAGCCTAAAATTATTATTGTTGAAGACGATGCCGTAATTGCGGAACTGATCCAGTACAATCTACAAACTGAAAATTATGATACCTTAGTTTTCGATTCCGGCCAGGAGCTGTTCCCGGCTCTGGAAGCTCAGAAAATAGAGCCGCTGCTGTTTATTCTGGACATTATGTTGCCCGGTATGGACGGCTTTGCCATCTGTACCCGTCTCCGCAATATGCCCGCGTACGCGGAAACCCCCATTCTGATGCTCACGGCGCGAAGTGCGGAACAAGACAAGGTCAAGGGCCTCGATCTGGGCGCGGATGATTATCTGACCAAGCCTTTTGGCATCCGGGAGCTTCTCTCCCGGGTCAAAGCTTTGATCCGCCGCTCCTATATCCCGCGCGTCGACCTCGCTGCCGGCGAAGGCGCAACTGAAGCCGCCATACCGACCTCGGACGGGAAAAGCCGTACGAACCTTATCGCCTTCGACAAAATACTCTTAGATGATGCCAGACACCAGGTTTACAAAGACGGCACTCCCATAACGATGACCAATCGTGAATACGAATTGCTGAAATTTCTGATGCAGAACCGCGGCATTGCCTACAGTCGCGACGATCTGCTCAATCACGTCTGGGGTTATGACTTTGCCGGCGAAACCAGAACCGTCGATGTTCACATCCGGCAGCTCCGGCGCAAAATAGAAGATGACAGCGCGAACCCGGTATATATTGAAACTGTGAGGGGACGCGGTTACCGTTTCACTGACGACAAATGAGAAAACGGCTTATTATACTGATTGTCGCTGTTGTGCTGGCCGCCATACTAATCACAGGCGGCGCGGGGTTTATGCAGCTGCGCAGAGTAAATCAGGCGGCGGAAAAGCAATATCTGGCGGCCGCCGCTTTTTCTTTTGCCCGGGATATTAATGACGGAGTTCCCTATGCGAAGGCGTTTGCGAGCATTGTAGATTCTTTTGCCAACAATCCCGATGTTATCGGTTCGGAGTATATGGCTGACACTAAGCCGGAGGAAGATAACAGGATGCTGAGGGCAACTGTCATCTCCGCGACCGGGGAGATATTGTATGACAGCGAGGGGAATCTGGCCGGTCTGGACAATCATGCTAATCGGGAAGAGGTCAGATTGGCTCTGAAAAACAGACAAAGCGCTGTCTCAATCAGAAAAAGCAAGACTCTAAATCAGGAACTGATGTACTATGCGCTGTACAATCAGGAACAAGACAATATTGTTCGGATTGCCTCGCCACTGGCTTCACTCTATTCTAATCTGGTTAGCTTTACCTCGGTGATCTTTGTCACCATGATTTTCGCCGCTGTACTGCTGATTTTGATTGCGCTGTCCAATCTGCGCAAAATCACCAAGCCTCTGCATCAGCTGGAAGAAGCCGCACTGGCGCTGCGACAGGGCGATTATTCCACCAGAATACCTGATGTCCATCTCGATACCAGTGATCTGCGGGAATTGTCGCTGGCTTTTAATGAAATGGCATATGCCTGGCAGGACAGCCACCGCAAGCAAGAGGAATATGCTGCCCATCTAAGCGCAATCCTTAATAGCATTCAGGATCTGATCATAGTTGTCGATGAGTATGATGGGGTGCTGTCTCTTAATCAGAGAGCTCTGACCGCCTTTGGCCGTTCGCTTCTGCCTTCGGAATCTTCCTGCCCGCTGATCTTACTGACTCAGGATAACAGAGTGGAAGAGTTGACTGCCAGGGCCAGGCTGGAGGACAAGAGCATTAAAACCCAGATGACTCTCCGCATGCCGTATGGCTTGCGCAGATTCCGACTGGTTGCTTCCCCGGTTCAGACCGAGCCCGCTCGCGGCATTATTGTGCTGAGCTTTACCGATATTACGGACTCCTACCAAGCCGAAGAGATGCGCTCTGAATTTGTCGCCAATGTCACCCATGAATTGCGCTCTCCGCTGACCTCAATTCGCGGTTTTATTGAAACCTTGCGCAGCAAGCAAGATCTCAAGCTCGAAACTGTGCGGCATTTCGTCAATATTATCGATGTGGAGGCAGAAAGACTGGAATATCTGATCAATGACATCCTCTTTCTCTCCGCCATTGAAAACGAGACAACAGAGCGCAATATTACTGATTTCGATCTCAGCGAGCTGATTGACGAAGTCGTGGTTTTGCTCGATGATTATGCTCACGAAAACAAGGTCTACCTGCTGCCGGAACTGGATGATTCCGTCCTCAATGTCCGGGCTGACAGAGACCGGATCAAGCAGATCCTGATCAATCTGATCGATAATGCCATTAAATATAATGAAATAGGCGGTAAAGTCTGGATTACGGTGCGCGATGCCACTGAGAGCGAGCAAAATGCCGCAGAAGCTGACGAAGCGGAAATTAGCTATTCCGATACCGACAGATATGCTGTTTCCCGTCTGCGCATGATCGTTCTGACTGTGCGCGATAACGGACTGGGCATTCCCGCCGACCAACAAGATCGGCTCTTCGAGCGCTTTTACCGTGTTGAGCGCAGTCGTTCGCGCGAACTCGGCGGTACCGGGCTGGGCCTTTCGATTGTTAAACATATTGCCCGTCTTTATCACGGCTATGCCACAGTCGAAAGCACCCTGGGCCAGGGCAGCGCTTTTCATGTTTTTCTCAGAATCGGCATTTGAGCATTTCCCCGCATTAAAACAGCAGCCGTCGGGTCGCCGGGCAAGACAGAGCGATCAAAACAATCAAGATCGATGGATTTTCAGATATTCAATATAGCCATGGCAATATTGAAGTAGATAATCAAGCCCAGCACATCGACAATAGTGGTAATCATTGGCGAGGCCATGGTCGCCGGGTCAAGGCCTACTTTTTTTGCCAGTATCGGCATGATAGCACCACAGATCTTAGCGAAGATTACAATCATGACCAAGGCGAGGGAGACCGTCAGCGCCAGCGCAAAACTATGCCCGTAGGACAGATAAATGCGCAGGAAATTCACAGCGGATAAGGCCAAGCCTGCAAGAAGACCGATTCTGAATTCTTTCCAGATTACCTTGCCCAGATCGCAAAACTGTATCTCTCCCAGCACCATGCTGCGGATCACAATCACGCTGCTCTGAGCTCCGGAATTGCCCCCGGTGCCTGTCAGCATGGGAACGAAAGATACCAGAATCGGCAGAGCGATAAAGGCGTGTTCATAATGCTCCAGAATCATACCGTTGATCATGCCTGAAACCATCAGTACCAACAGCCAGACCATACGATGGCTGGCCAGTGACCAAACAGAGGTCTTCAGATAAGGTTTTTCCGATGGGCGCAAACCGGCCATCTTTGCCATATCCTCGGTGGCCTCTTGGCGTACAACGTCCAAAATGTCGTCGATAGTTACAATACCTACCAGACGATTCTCTTTGTCCACCACCGGCAGAGCGATCAGATCATAATCGGTAAATATATTAGTTACCTCTTCCTGGTCCGTATCGACTTCGACGGAGATAACATTCTCTTCCATCACTTCACTAATCATCTGAGCATCATTAGCCAATAGAAGCTGACGCACGGAAACAACGCCGATCAAGCGCCTGGTCGGATCGGAAATATAGCAGGTATAAATTGTTTCCCGGTCGGCGCCGTGAGCCCGGATATATCGTATTGCTTCAGCTACCGTATAAGAAGGATGGAGCATGACATATTCCGAGGTCATGATGCTGCCGGCAGTGTCTTCCTCGAACTTCATATAATGATTGAGCAGTTTTCTGGTATCCGGCGTGGCCAGACTCAAAACCCTGTTGACAGCGTTAGCAGGCAGCTCTTCCAGAAAATCTACGGCATCATCGGTGTAAAGTTCCTCGATAATGTCGGAGACTTCCTGATCGGTAAAAGCAGTGACCAAAATACGGCGCTGATCGCTGTCCAACAAACTGAAGACCTCAGCGGCTTACGGCTTAGGCAATAGACGGAAGATAATAGCCGCTTTATCCGGGCTGTGTTCCTCGATAAACTCAGCCACATCGGCTTCGTGCAGTTCGGCCAGCTTTATCTTCAGCGTGCGAAAATCACGCCGATCAAGTAATTCCAGCAATTCTTCAAATATCGCCTCTTCTATCATGCTCTACCCCCAATAATAGAGAGAAGCAGGATGATAATATTCAGTTATGCGGAAATCTTAATTCATCAGAGAGACTATCTGGCGAAGTGTATAATACGGCAAATTACATAAGCAGTAGCACTTATACTCTAAAACACTTCTCCGGGCAAGAGTCCATCTATGTGACAATTGCGCCACGGTCGATACTCGTCTGACTCAGCTTTGCTGCATAAGTGAACATCCATCCGAACTCTCCCCCTTAAAACATTTTTAGCCATCCCTAAGAATATCACAGAGAAATTGACAGCTCAAGCCAAAGCGCCAATTTTGCGCAAAATTGGCGCAGAAGCAATAATCTACCGATTTGACAGCGTGTATTCTCAGTGACATAATTTGTCTTAACTGAATAGAGTGCGATTAATGAGTAAATCACGGCGCGAAGCCGAGGGAATCGGATGAGAGTTCTGAGCTATCCCAGTAACCGTGAAGCTGACGAAAGGACATTTGTCACTGCCGCATGAGGCGGGAAGGCGTCCTGGTAGGTAGAAGCTAAGCCGGGAGACCTGTTTACTCATCAGCTTCTGGGATTGAGTGAAACAGTGCAGTCTTATTGTGTAAGTCTAAGTTGCTTCTCAATCTGGAGGAGCAACTTTTTTGTTTGCTCTTTCTCTATTCAAAAATCAGAGAAGGGAGATTTAAAATGAAATTCATCAGACTTTTGGCGACAGTATGTGTGCTGGCTTTACTTCTGACCTTCGTAGCAGCTTGTGATAAAAAGGCCGCACCGGAAACGACAACAGCTGCGCCAAGCACCGAGGATGCACCAGCGGAAACTACGGCAGACATCCCCGAAACGACAGCGGAGGCTACCACTGAGGCGACCGGCGAGGCAGATGCCACTGACTCTGCAGAGGGTCCGATTACCGTGACAGACATGCTCGACCGGGAGATCACTCTGACAGAACCGGCTACGCGTGTTGTAGCGCTGACTGCTTCCGACTGTGAAATTATCTGGGCTCTGGGAGCCGGAGATCTATTAGTCGGACGCGGCGAGTACTGCGACTATCCGGCTGAGGTCCTTGATATTCCCAGTGTTCAATCGGGAGCCGAGACCAATATTGAACAAATTATCGCTCTGGAGCCTCAGATTATATTCATGAATAAAATGGCTCAGTCCGAGGAGACAGTTGCCCAACTGGAGGAAGCAGGCGTCAAAGTTGTTATCTGCGATGCGGCGAATATCGAAGAGGTTTATACTTCAATCGCTTTAATTGGCTCAGTTATGGACAAGAATGATGAAGCTAATGCCGTTATTGAAGGAATGAAAGCTGACTTTGCCGAAGTGGCGGAACTTGCCACCGGCGATGGCACTGAGACTGTGTACTTTGAAGTATCTCCCTTGGAATATGGATTGTGGACTGCAGGCAATGGTACTTTTATGAACGAGATTGCCAATCTGATAGGGCTGAAAAATTGTTTTGAAGATGTCGAAGGCTGGGGGGAAATTTCCGAAGAGCAAGTTCTGGAGCGCAATCCTGACTATATCGTGACGATCAGCATGTACTTCGGCGAGGGCCCTACCCCTGTAGAGGAAATTCTTAGTCGCAAGAGCTGGGGAGATGTGACCGCGGTCAAGAACGAGGCTATTTTGAATTTGCAGAATAATGAGCTTTCTCGTCCGGGTCCCCGCCTGGCTGATGGTGCGAAATTGCTGTATGAATTTGTCTATGTGACAATGGCGCGAAAATAAGCCGCCTAATGCATAACAGAGGAAGGAAGCATTTTGCTTCCTTCCTCCGGATTATCTGTTGGAGGCCGCAGATTTGGCTCGTTCGCAGGAATCTTTTAGACTTCGGGATTTTTTGTTTTTTGGCATAGCTACTGTGGCTGTTTTCGCGTTGTGTGTCTGTGTAGGCAGTGTCAGCATTCCACTAAAAGATACAGCGCGGGCAATCTGGAACAGCATCTGGGGCTTGCCTGTGCCGGAAGGAATATCGAATCCAATAATACTGTCAGTCAGACTGCCCAGAGTGATTTGCGTGGCCCTAGTGGGAGCATCTCTGTCAATATGCGGCGGCGCTATGCAAGGGCTGCTGAAGAATCCTCTGGCAGACGGCTCGACACTGGGTGTTTCATCCGGCGCCTCTCTGGGTGCGGTAATCGCCATTGCCTTCAATATTACTATCCCCTCCTTCCCTTTTGCCGGCACGATGGTGATGGCAATTATATTTGCTTTTATTTCGCTGCTTCTGATCCTCAGCCTGGCTTATAGACTGGATTATTCGCTTTCTACCAATACAATCATTCTCATCGGTGTCATTTATTCTATGTTTGTATCAGCGACCATGAGTCTTGTTATTACCTTTGCCTATGACAAACTGAGGCACATCACTTTTTGGACTATGGGCAGCCTTCAGGGCTCCAGTTATCAAAACGCCCTGGTTTTGCTGGGTGCGCTGATCATATTTGGCGGAGTGATTTTGAGTCGGGCGCGGGAACTGAATGCCTTTGCTATCGGCGAGGATAATGCCCGACATATCGGAGTCAATGTCAAGGGTGTCAAGCTAACAATTCTCATTACCGTCTCTGCCTTGATCGGAGTTTGTGTTTCCATTGGCGGTGTTATCGCCTTTGTTGGTTTAGTTACTCCGCATATGGTGCGCATGATCGTGGGGCCGAATCATAAGCGACTACTGCCCGCTTCTGTATTTGCCGGCGCAATATTTCTGATGCTGGCCGATCTGTTGGCAAGAATTCTGTTTAATCCGCTGGAACTGCCGATCGGAGTTGTTACCTCTTTCATTGGTTCTTTTGTATTTGTGATTATTTTTTACCGCTCACGACAGGTAAGTTAGCTATGCCCATACTGGAAGTAAAAAATTTGACTGTGCGCTATGGCAACCTGACTATTGTGGACAATGTCAGTTTCTCGCTGGAGCAAGGGCGCTGGCTTATGATCATAGGGCCGAATGGAGCCGGCAAATCAACCATTGCCAAAGCCATTACCCAAGGGGTGGATTATACGGGTCAAGTGCTGTGGGAGGGTATGGATATTAAGCAAATGAAGCCAACCGAGATCGCCAAAAGGATTGGTGTCCTGACCCAGAGCCATCTGATGGGATACTCTTTTACGGTAGAAGAAGTAGTGCGTCTGGGCCGCTATTCTTATGCCCCCGGCATTTTCTCCCCGCGGGATGACCAGGATATTGAGCAGGTAGAGGCCGCCCTGGAAAAAACAGGTCTGGCAAAGCTGCGCAACCAGTCAATATTAACTCTGTCGGGCGGTGAGCTGCAACGAACCTTTCTGGCCCAGATATTTGCTCAGGATCCTTTGCTGTTGCTACTGGATGAACCTACTAATCATTTGGATTTGTTGTATCAAAAACAGGTGCTCGGCTTAATTCGCGACTGGATCCGCACCACAGGCCGAACTGTAGTATCCGTAGTCCACGATCTCTCTCTTGCCAAAGCATATGGTACGGATGCTCTGCTCATTAACAAGGGTAAACTGGTGACAGTCGGCGCGATAGAAGAAGTTCTGACCAGGGAAAATCTTCACGCTGTTTATGATATGGATGTCAATGACTGGATGTGCTCACTGCTGGGTCAATGGCAAGGTTGAAACCTGATGCAGTTATCTAAGTCCTTTCTCTAAGATAGAAATTAAAGAACCGTCCCGGAGGGACGGTTCCGACGACAACTTCCTGTATGTAAAACACGGGTTTTAAGCCCGTACCGGATTTACAGCGGAGTTACGTTTACAGCTCTCGTTTTGGCACTGTTCCGGGGATCCGGCTCGGTGTCATAAGTAACACGCTGTCCTTCGGATAGTGTTTTAAAACCCTCGGTCTGGATAGCGGAAAAATGCACAAATACATCTTCGCCGCCCTCATCATCAGAGATGAAGCCATAACCTTTTTCTGCGTTGAACCATTTGACTGTACCGTTTTTCACCTGTGGTACCTCCTCCAAAATTTGCACCTGTACAAAGGTTTTCAAGCCGCAAATAAGCTGATAAATCACAACTTAAAAGCGTCTTGTATTTACACTTTTGACAGATTACATTGACAATCTAGCACTCAGAATCTACAAAGTCAACATTTGTCGCATCAGAGCGAGCTCAGCTTTGTCTATCCGATCAGACACTGTGATCTTACTGATAAGGTCATAAGCAGTACTGAGCAATCTTAAGCTGCAAATGGCATCGAAATCAGGTAAAATAGAGAAAAAACAAGGGGGAAGGCTGCCAAGCCGACCGGATCCTGCAATCTGATGCAGTTATGGTTCTGGCAGACCTAAATATAATATGCCTCGCAGAAAATATCGGATTGAGATCGAGCAGGAGACGGTTCTCTGGAGAGACAGGAAGCGCTATCTGGGATTGCCCCTGTCTTTTACACGTTATGAAGTCACGCCTACCCGCATTACAATCAGAACCGGCTTATTTACGACTCATACAGAAGAAATTTTGCTGTTTAGAGTCCTTGATTTGCAAACTCGTCGTACCTTAGGACAGAAGCTGTTCGGAGTAGGTACTGTTAAGATCTACACGATGGATCAGACTTCGCGCGTAGCGGAATTCAAGAATATCAAAGGGGCTGAGAAAGTGAGGCAGCTTCTGGGCAAAATTGTTGAAGCGGAGCGCGAGAGAAAACGTATTACCGCTCGAGAGATGTTTGCCTCCGGCCTTGGAGAGGAGATAGATTATACAGCAGACCTGGACGGAGATGGCATTCCGGACTATTTGCAGTAATTAGGCCAAGGCAATGACATCAAGAAAAATTGTCAAAACTATTTACTGGACTTTAGCTTTCATGCCGCTGCTTGTGGCGCTGGTTCTGGTCTGGCTGTTGCCGGAGACTATCCCGGTTCATGCGGATTCTTCTTGGCAGATAACACGCTACGGCAGCCGTTTTGAGATTTTTCTCCTGCCAGCTGCCGTCCTGCTGATACTGACTGTTTTCAAATTCTTCTTTGATTTATTGGAACGCGGAGGCGCAACTTCTAAGGGCTCGCGTCTCTTTTATTCTCTCTATTTATTGGTAGGCGCCGCTTTCAGTATCCTCGGCATTATCGGTGAATTTCTTCCTGTTTTTATCTTGGCTAAGCAGGGCATATTAATACCCTGATCAAATTCCAGAGGTTTTCCCGCTGCTATTGACCGGTATTGAAGTATTACCGATAATAATTTGATCTTTGCCGAACGCGGAAAGTCCTCTATGAAACAATAGACCTGGGGGACAGGAAATATCCTGTTAAGACGCTCAGATTTTTGACGTCAAAATGCCCGTATTATATACTTTTGGTAAGTTAGCAACGAAAAGGAGTGCCTGTCATGTCAAAATACAAAACAGCAGTCATTGTTCTGGCTGTGGTGGCTGCTTTACAAATCTTTGCGCTTGGCTATCTGATCCTGCAAAATCACAATCTGAAAGAAGCCGTGGCTGATGCTGAAAGTCTGCCGGAATTTAAGCATATCTCGGAGAACGGATATTTTGTGGTCTATAAGGGCGGTGTTGCACGGGATTTCAGTGGCCAAAGGAATGTCAAGCTGGAGTGGTACACAGACGGTTTATGCCCGGATTGTACCAGGGCTCACAGCAGAGTTGAAGATTATATTTATGAGAAGATCAACAATGGCAGCATGGAAGTCAAATACCATCCTCTCAACTTCTTGCCCCAATACTCACCCGAGGACTATCCTCTCAGGACGGCTGTCTGGACACTGGGGGTTGCCGAATACGCACCGGATCAGATCCTGCCCTTTATGACGCTACTCTACCGCGAAGACAATGATACTCCTTTGGCAGACAGGAATGATGCCTATCTGGTCGATATGGCCCGGCAAGCCGGAGTGTCGGACACTGCTATCGCAGAGGTTGAAGACAACTGGTTTGTGCTGGAGGCTATAGTTAACAAAGCTTCGGTTGGGATTCGCCAAAACAAAAGTCTGGTCGAAATATCACCCCTGGAGAGGATGTTTGTTCCCTTTATCTTTGTCGATGGGCATCAGGCCTTGATGGGAGAATCTGAGGATACTGATAAAGATATTATCGAGCCGATACAAAAGATCATTGATGACAGTAAATTTACCCCCTGTGGCGACGATGATGACCCCGGTTGTGATTGATGGCGAATAACCACCTGCACGGAGCTTAACTATTTATTAATAGCATATAGTTAGTTTATTATTTTCAAAGAGAGGGGTACGGCAATAAGCAGCGATTGCCTTATTTACTGAGTATATGAGGAACATCGAATATCTGGAGCAGCTCGAACAGGAGCTGGTAGTGGCTATCGGCTGTACTGAGCCGGTAGCAGTAGCATATGCTGCCGCGCTGGCGAAACAACAAGCAGGACAAGGCGAGATTGAATCACTGACAGTAATCGCCTGCATCAATATCTATAAGAATGCCATGGGAGTTAATATTCCCGGAACGCAGGAAATGGGTGTAGCGATGGCTGCAGCACTGGGCGCAATCGCGGGTGATGCCGAACAGGGGCTGGAAGTCCTAAGCCAAGTTTTATCGGAGCAGATCACAGCAGCCAAAGCCCTCTGCGAAAGCGGTCGGGTTAGCCTAAGCACCCATGAGGGCGAGCAGGATTTGTACATTGATGTGACCCTTAGTACCGCGGAGCACACCGGACGCGCAGTTATTGAGCATAAACATGATCTGATTATGCTCTTGGAAAAAGATGGTGTTGCTGTTTTTAAGAACGACAATGCACTTTCCACAGATCTCAAAGACAGTATCTCTGCTGACGATATTGCTTCTATTTTCCAATTTGCCACAACAGTAGATACTGCCAAGCTGGATAAAATCAGAAAAGCCATCGAACTAAACAGTAAAGTTGTAGACGATGGACTTATGCATGAGTACGGCTTATCTGTCGGCCTGGCACTTCAGGGAATAAATGACCCGAAAGATTTGGGCTTGGAGGTATACGCCGCCGCTAAAACAGCGGCGGCTACTGATGCGCGCATGGCTGGCGCTCCACTGCCGGTGATGAGCAACTCTGGCAGCGGCAACCAGGGCTTAACCGTAACAATTCCTGTGCTTGCCGCCGCAGAATGGCTAGACTCGGAAGAAGAAGCGCATTTGCGCGCCCAGACGCTGGCCCATCTAATTGCGATTCATGTTAAAAGCAGCTTCGGCAGATTGTCTCCGCTGTGCGGCGCTGTCGCTGCCGGAGTAGGTGCCAGCTGCGGTATTGTATATCTGCTGGGAGGCGGACTGCCTGAGTGTATCGCAGCAGTACAAAATGTTTTCGGTGCTATCACCGGCATGATATGTGATGGCGCCAAAGCCGGTTGCGCGCTCAAAGTATCTATCTGTGTCTTTGCCGCTGTTCAGGCGGCCAAGGTAGCTATGACGGGCCGGTCTATACAGCCGACGGATGGCGTCATAGAAGATGATGTCGAAGCTACTATCCGCAACATGGAGCGCATATCCAAAGAGGGTATGGCGGAAATGGATAAATTGTTGCTCAATATAATGTTGAACAAATAGGCAGGGAATTTATTAAATTTTAAAAACTCCCTTTCGCGTGTTCGGGCGAAAGGGAGTTTTTAAATCATCAATAACTAGCGACAATTACTTGGTACCAACTGCTTTACCAGGACCATTTAGCCCATCTGTAAGCTGCATGCCAGCTGATCGTGTTCAGAAGGAAAACAAATAGTATAAGGAGGAATCCCATAACTAACAAAGATAGCCAGAGCTTCTTTTCCCTGCCCGGTTTGCTGGATATTGTAGCGACGCCTGCCAGTAGTGAAAACAGCAATGTGCCTTGATACAGGACATAGAAGAAATTACTGGGGCCAATTCCCTTGATTGCCAGCGCAAAGATCATAGCGAACAAGGCAAACGGCAAAATAATATTGAAATAAGAGCAATACTCTGATATTACATCTGTTATCTTTACCCTTTCTTTCAACATAAATGTCTTGAGTACCCAGGCCAATACAGGAACAACTGCCACGAAAACAATAGCAAAGAACCAGACGAGGAAGAACCCGCCAGCATGCCAGGCGTAGAAGGGTGCATTGCTCAGAGTGTAAATCAGAGTGGTCAAAAACGGCACGATTGCTGCAAAGAGCAAATGCATTGGTTCCTTAGTTCCCAGGATACCCGACAACAGCCAGCCGAAATAGCGCTTGCCATAGATTGCCAATTGTGAAGGCGGACCCTGCTGATAAGGAGGTGGATAAGCACCTTGCGGTGGTGGATATGCTCCCGGTTGTGGCGGATAGGGAGCTGCCTGTTGCTGAGGAGCCGGCGCCTGGTATGGCTGTTGATTTTGTGCATACCCGCCGACTTCCTGTCTGGCCATCTCAGGCGCTAGGCGCTGATCATAACCGCATTTGGGACAAAATACCGCATTGTCCACAATTTCAGCATTACAGTTAATACAATTTTTCATTTAAACATCTCCTTTTGTTGGCAAAACACTTTGTTGCAACAGAACTTGTTTATTGCTACGCCGTGTAATACTTAAATACTATAATGGTCATGATGTAATTGTAGCACAATCTATACCAATATAAGGCAAGATCTTGATTTGACATCACAGGATACCTTGCGTATAATCGACATACATTGCGGAAAGGCTAAGTCCCTCAGGTGTTAGCTGTACCCGTATTCTGGTAAAATTATCAAGAGATGCGCGGGTGTAGTTCAATGGCAGAACATCAGCTTCCCAAGCTGAATACGAGGGTTCGATTCCCTTCACCCGCTCCAGATGCCTTTTTAGCTCAGTAGGTAGAGCGCATCCATGGTAAGGATGAGGTCATCGGTTCGATTCCGATAAAAGGCTCCAAGACAAGAACTGTCCAGCTTGCAAGTTGGGCAGTTCTTCTTTCTCTGGGTAAAAAGCAATTGTTTTTGCGGGGAAGAGATCACAGCAGCATAAAGCCTATAGCTAAAATGGTCATAAAATTGAGCAAAAATGTCATAACATCGGCGAAGATATAACACGCTCTTTCTGGTTACTTATTTTTCTCTTACAAATGCCGTATTGTGGCAACGCCGGAAGACGGGAAACACTGAATCACCGGTAAATCCTTGTTTGTGATACAATGCTATTACTAAATAGGTCAAATAATTGAGGGGAATGGTAAATGTTGATAGAGCGAAATATATATCTTCAGCGGCTGATTGACCGAAAAGAAAACGGTATGATTAAGGTCATTACCGGAATAAGGCGGTGCGGAAAATCTTACCTGTTGTTTAATATTTATCGTGATTGGCTGATAAATTCCGGGGTTTCCGAAGACCATATCATCATGGTCGGACTCGACGACGAGCAGAATGAGGAATTGTTGGATCGAAAGCTGCTTGGCGAGTATGTCAGGAGCAAAATCACCGATGAACGCACCTATTACATTGTATTAGATGAAATTCAGCTAGTCGAAGGATTTGAAAAACTACTGAATGGTTTGAACCGCATTAAAAACGCAGACATCTATGTCACGGGAAGCAATTCGCGATTTTTGTCGAGCGATATATTGACAGAATTTCGCGGTCGCGGG
>MTKW01000221.1_pt2 | contig 21375 bp, 18 predicted proteins | sample 1042761 | NCBI WGS metagenome assembly MTKW01 (sample SAMN06205366, study PRJNA360243) | anaerobic digester metagenome | biome: Wastewater treatment plant; feature: Anaerobic digester sludge; material: sludge; isolation source: anaerobic digester fed with sludge from wastewater treatment plant ... | reverse complement strand
CTCGCCGCTACAGTTATAGCAGGTTATCCTGTAGCCAAAGAAGGCTTGAAAACTCTTCTATCAGGCCATGGTCTAGATATCAACTTTTTGACGACGGTGGCGGGGATAGGGGCGGTAATTTTAGGGGAATTTGGCGAGGCAGCTGCAGTTCTCACCCTATTTAGTATAGGGGAGTATTTGGAGGAAAGGGCCGAAGATAGAAGCAGGAAATCTATTAGAGAAATGATGGAGCTCGCACCTATGACAGCACGAATAAAAAGTGGCGATGTTTTGATGGAGATACCTGCTGANNATTAGCGGCGAATCTATGCCTGTCGATAAGGAAGAAGGAAGCATAGTGTTTGCCGGGAGTTTTAACTTAGAAGGTTCGTTAGAGGTCTGTGTGACCAAACCTTCTTATGATACTACTTTGGCCCACATAATCGAAATGATCGAAGAGGCCCAGTCCAAAAAAGCGGAGTCTCAAAAGATAGTAGACAGATTCGCTAGAATCTGGACCCCTCTCATGTTGGCACTTTCTTTAATTCTTGCAGTCTTGGTACCTGTGGTTTTTAGGCAAGAATTTAGACCCTGGATATACCGAAGCTTAACAGTGTTAATCGTATCTTGTCCGTGTTCTCTGGTTATCTCGACACCGGTGACGGTAGTAGCATCTATTACCAGGGCAGCTAGGGATGGTATTTTGGTGAAAGGTGGAATTCATCTTGAGCAGCTTGGACGAATAAGGGCAGTTGCTTTGGATAAAACAGGCACCATCACTCAAAACAAAGTAGTGGTAGAACAAATTCTACCTTTAGGTAAAGAAACTGTTGAATCATTGCTCTTTAACGCCGCTACTGTAGAATGTACATCTGAACACCCATTAGCCAAAGCCATTGTAGAAGAAGCACAAAAGAGAGAGATTGAAGTGGATTTTCCTGACGAGTTTAAGGCAATTCCAGGAAAAGGAGCTATTGCTATATCTTCTGATCGTACCATCCTAGCAGGTAATGAAAACCTATTTTCGGAACAGGGAATTGAAATACCTATGTTAATCAAATCGGAGGCAGACCGGTTTAAAGAAAAGGGTAAGACAGTGGTGTATGTAGGAGTTGAAAGTGACATTTTGGGTATGCTAGTGCTTTCAGACCAGATTCGTCCTGAAGCTCCAGAGGCAATCTCCCAGCTACATCAACGAGGCATAGAGACTATTATGATAAGCGGAGATGATGCTAAGACTGCGGCAGCAGTGGCTGCCGAAGTTGGGATTTCACAAGTTTACGCAGGGCTTTTACCTTATGAGAAAGTAGATTTGATCGAGGAACTGAAAAGGGAATGGGATTACGTAGCTATGGTGGGAGACGGAATAAACGATGCACCTTCTTTAGCTGAGGCAACCGTAGGGATAGCCATGGGGAGTGGAACGGACATCACCCTCGAAACTGCAGATGTAGTATTGATGCGACCGGATTTACTCATGATTCCAACAGCAATCGACATAGCCAAACAATCTACAGGTCTGATTACCCAGAACATCTCCTTTTCCGTGGCTGTAAAGTTGTTAGCCTTGGTCGCAGTGTTTGCAGGAACTTTGCCCCTTTGGTTAGCGGTACTAGTGGATTCAGGAGCTGCCGTAGTTGTCACGTTTAACGGATTAAGGATACTAAGATACCTGAGATGACAAATGAGATAAGATTCGGGCATGGCAGTTAGCAATCCATGCCCGAACGCAATTTCTAGTCTCTGACCTTCCTAAGCATTCTTAGGCCGAAAAATGCAGCCCAAGGCAAACCTGATTCATCGAAATAAAATCTTACCACCTCTTCTGAACCTTTTCTGTAGAAAACAAGGGTGTTCTCCGAGCTAGGTCTAAGGTCGTATTCATGATTGTTGATGGTTATCTTCAATTTTTCCTGGTCATAGGAAATAGTGAACTTGCTTCCTTCGTCACATTGGTANNCCAAGGTAAGCATTTACAGCAGCCAACCAAATTCTGTCTGAAGGTGCGTCAGAAACGTTGGTAAGGACTGCTACTGAAAGGTTTGTTTCTGGCACAAAACCAAAGTTTGATGACACGCCCGGCTGACTACCACCATGCTCAACTAAGGTCACCCCTTCGTAATCTGGGGTTACTTTTAGTGCGTAACAGTAATAGGTATTTCTCCCTATTTTATAAACAGGCTGTAACATCCTTTGTATCGCCTCAGGGGATACTATAGTTTTGCCTTTGAATGTTCCCGAATTCAGATACACCTGAGAATAGTTCATAAGATCTAGTACGTTGGAACGTATGCCGCCGCCTACTTCATAATTACCAAGTTGGGGCCAGGGCACTTGTTCCAATGAACATGTTTGCTCGTTGTAGACGTATGGCACAGACACGTTATCGAATTTTCTAAGATCCTCAAGACTGTAAGTGGATCGATTCATTTCCAGCTTGTCTAGGATCTCTACTGTCATGTGACGGGTGAAAAGTTTCCCTGTAAGATCCTGAATGATCAGACCTAAGAGCAGAAAAGTGTCATTGCAGTAGCTCAGATATTCTCCTGGCCTCCCTAGAAGTTCCAGTTGCTCTGTTTCAAACGCCTCCAAATGTTCAGTAAATTTGACCAGTTCTTCTCGTCTTTTCATAGGAGGTACCCCAGTGGTGTGGGACAAAAGGTGACTGATTTTGATATCACTCATGTCATCGACACCTGAAATCCGCCATTGGGGAATATATTTTACTACTGGATCGTCTACGCTCAGCATCCCTTTATCTTGTAGTTCCATAATAGCCAGCGCAGCAAAAGACTTGCTAACTGAAGCGATTCCAAATATAGTACAAGGGTCTACCGGTTCATTTGCATTTACGTCTCGAACCCCAAAACCTTTAGCATATATGATTTCGTTGTTTTCGGATATTGCAACAGCGGCCCCAGGTACGTGGTTATCTTTTACTAGCTCATTTGTGTACTCTTCAAATTCTTTCCACATTATTCTTGCGCCCCCGTATGAATAGGTAATACCGAATCTACTTTTGTTATGTTATCATGGTTTTGCTTGCATAGTTAGCTACATACGTACAGGGAGGTGATTGATATTTGAATATAGCAATGGTTCTTAACGCTCTAGGTGGTGTCGGGCTGTTTATCTATGGAATGGGAAAGATGAGTGATGGTTTACAAAAGGCAGCCGGAGACAAAATGCGCCACATTCTCGAGGTACTGACAGTAAATCCTTTGGCAAGCGCTGCAGCCGGGTTCATTGTCACAGCAGTTATACAATCATCGGCTGCTACTACAGTCATGTGTGTAAGTTTTGTAAATGCCGGACTCATGCGTTTGGATCAAGCAATTGGAGTGATTATGGGCGCCAATATTGGGACTACCATCACTGCCCAACTGGTAGCCTTTAAGCTTGAGAAAGTTGCCCTTCCTGCAATAGCTATTGGAATGCTGCTTTCATTGCTTGGGAAAAAGAGAGGAATTAAGGGTATTGCTGAATGCTTGATCGGCTTTGGAATGTTATTTTTAGGGTTAACCATTGTAGGAAATGCTCTTGATCCCCTTAAGACTTATCCGCCTTTTCTTAATCTCATAACTACTGGAGAAAAACATCCTTTCATCGGGATTCTGGTAGGGATAGTTATTACAGTTATTTTACAATCATCATCTGCCGTTACAGGCATTTTAGTCACAATGGCGGCTAGAGGCATTATAAGTCTGCAGGCGGCAGTTCCAATTCTGTTAGGATCTAATATTGGAACTACTTCAACCGCCCTAATAGCTTCCATTGGAACATCTCTGACAGCGCGTCGTACCGCTCTGTCGCACCTTTTGTTTAACATTGCAGGCCTTATCATATTACTACCTTTGCTTGGGCCCTTTGAAAATCTAGTGGTTATGTCAAGCCCTCAGGTGTCAAGACAAATAGCTAACGCTCACACTATGTTCAATGTAGTTACCACTTTGATATTGCTGCCATTTGTTCGTCAGTTTGAGTCTCTTGTTTGCAAAATCCTCAAAGGAGAGGATCTGGAAATAGAGCATGGTCCCATATACTTAGATCCTAGATTGATTTCCACACCTTTTATGGCCGTTATGCAAACTGAGAAGGAAGTAGCTAGGATGGCGGATCTTTGCTATGAGAATCTGAAGACTGCCATAGATATATTCAAAGGTGATGAAACAAAAGATAAAAAGCGTTTCTATGACATCGAAGAGATTATAGACGAGCTTGAAGAAGCCATAAACTACTATGTGGCTAAAATCTCTCAACAGAGTGTAAACGAAAGCCAAGCGCAAATTCTGACATCTGTGATAAGTATATGTGCGGATTTGGAAAGAATCGGAGACCATGCAGTTTCCCTGGTAGAACTGGCTGAATATAGATATGAAAACAATTTACCCTTTTCTGATGAGGCAGTCAGGGAACTGGACGAAATGACCTCGAAAGTGTTAGAGTCGGTAGAAACTGTGATTGATGCCTTGAAAAGCAAAGATAAGACCAAAGCCTCGTCCATAATCACCTTGGACGACGCCTTAGATCAAATGGAAAGAGATTTGAGAGCCAAGCACATAAGAAGGTTGAACCAAGGAATATGCTATCCAGCATCTGGAGTAATATATCTAGATGTTCTGACTCATTTGGAAAGAATCGGAGACCATGCCGTAAACATCGCTGAAGAAATTCTTGAAATGTACTAATTGTGGCACGGCGCTTTTAGCGCCACATTATGCGTATCGGATGTGATCTTACATGGATTTGTGGCAGGTAGTTGTACTAAGCATCATTCAAGGTCTAACCGAGTTCCTGCCTGTGTCAAGTTCAGGTCATCTAATTCTAGGATCTAAGCTTATTGGACTTCCTAGTCCGGGACTTACGTTTGCGATTTGGGTACACGTAGGTACCGCGTTTGCAACCGTGGTAATGCTGCGCAAAAACATTTCCTGGCTTATTAAGGGAATATTTCGTCCTANNTTATCTACTCAGGATTTCCCTCTAGACACAGTTACTTTTCCAAAATCCTTAATTGTAGGTGTTTCGCAGGCCATAGCGATCATACCGGGCATATCTAGATCTGGGACTACTATCACCGCAGGACTATTAACTGGCATGTCCAGAGAAGACTCGGCCGTATTTTCGTTTTTGCTTTCGTTACCTGCAGTGTTTGGGGCAGCCTTTTTGGACATAATGCAGGCTGTAAAAACCCAAAAGCCAGTGTTTGAGCCTATGGCCTTACTAGGGGGAACCATTTCATTTGGGGTAGGAATGATAGCCCTTGCAGTCTTGTTTCGCACTATACGAAAAGGAGAGTTGTACAAGTTTTCGCACTATTGCTGGATCGTTGGTATCTTAGGTGTTATTGTCAGTCTGGTCTTGGGTTAAGACTTAGCTATAATGCTATAATTCGCACTGGAGGAAGGCATTTGAAAAAAACAGTAGTGCTTCTCTTAGTTATAGTCATGATACTTGGTTCCATTGCAGGAATCCTTATGTACTTCAGTTCGGGGCATGGTAATGATAGCCCGTTTGCAGACATTCCTGCACCTATTATTGAGTCTTTTACATTTGCTGACTTCACTGGCGCTGACTTGTCAGATATGAAGATAGAGAACATTTCAGAAATTCTATATACGTTTACCTTCGATACATCAACCAAATGGCCCGAAACCGAGGATAATTCGTTGCAGTTACTAGCTAACCAAGTTATGGAAAGCGGTAAGTACTTGGGGCTCGGCCTGTCTGAGTTGCATCAGAATGGAGTAACCGGCAAAGGAATATCAGTAGCTATAATCGACAGAACCATGTTAAAGGAGCATGAGGCGTTTCAAGACAACCTGAATTATTTTGAAGTCTCGTCTTCTTCCACGCATGAAGAGGAACTAAGTTCCCATGGCTCTGCACTAGCGGGCATAGTTGGCGGTAGTAGCGGTGTTGCGCCTGACGCCACGTTGTACTATTTTGCAGTTTCTGATGATGAAGACCCATATGATGGTTACAAAAAGGCTATGGAGAAACTATTGGATTTTCAGAAAACCCTCCCTGAGGAAGAAAAGATACGACTGGTCCTACTTGCTTTAGGGCCCGATCCGTTACAGATTGCCGCAGATCCTGAAGGACCAGTAAAAGGATTAGCAGACGCTTTAAACAAAGCCAAGGCAGAAAACATTGTTGTGTTATACCCTGGAATGCAAACCTCGTTTCCTATTACAGGAACTGGATGCCCTCCTACAATGAACAGAAACGAAGCGGATAATTACCAAGTGTGGTCATGGACTTTAGCAAAAAAGCAAATTGGAGATTCGCTTCAGTCTCACAACGCCAATTCATGGGACGAGGCAATAGAGATTCTAAAAAAACTCCTTACGGATATGGAAGAACTTAATTCTATCCAAGCTGAAGCCATAAACACTTTTCTGTATATCGCATATGTGTATAGTGACTATATAGAATTCAATGATTGGCTCGAGTCAATCATGTCTGAACCCAGTGATCTCCTTGCGGCTCCTTCAGATTTCATTGCTGTGCCCAATAGTCATGGACCTCAGCAATACACATATTATGGTTCGGGTATTTTGGATTGGTCTACTGCATATGTAGCAGGACTCGTAACCCTTGGTTTTCAGGTAAATCCTACCCTTACCGAGAATCAAATATTTCAAGCTTTGTGGGAGTCTGGAACGCCTTTCTACGGAACCTCTAGATTAGTGTGTCCCTTGGAATTTATAAGGGCAATTGGGGAGGCTTGATAGCACTTGTTTATGATTCAGTTGCCTCTGTAGATTCATTTGAACTCTCGCCATAGTTGCCATGGTTGTGATCCTCAAATAAGCGCAAATACTCGCTCATGGATAATTTAACCTCCCGTGGCTTGGATCCTTCGTAAGGACCTATAAACCCTTTCAGTTCCATGGCGTCGATTAGCCGGGCAGCTCTCGAGTATCCAATAGGCAGTCTTCTTTGGAGCAAAGATACTGACGCCTGTTTGGCTTCGACCACTATTCGGACCGCTTGAGGAAAAAGGGGATCTTCTTGCATCTCAATCTCTACTTTTGAGGATTCCGGCATTGACAGAACGCCGGCAGCAAATTGTGGTTCTGCCTGACTTGAAGCAAAAGCCACCAGCTTATCTATTTCTGATTCTGAAATATAGGCACCCTGGGCTCGTATGGGTTTCGTGGCGCCAACTGGGAAAAACAACATATCGCCTCTACCTAAAAGTTTTTCGGCGCCTCCTATATCCAGAATAGTTCTAGAATCAACCTGAGATGCAACTGCGAACGCGATCCTAGAAGGTATGTTTACCTTTATAGTGCCTGTAATAACGTCTACAGATGGTCTCTGAGTAGCCACTACTAGGTAAATACCTGACGCTCTTGCCATCTGGGCAAGCCTGAATATGGCATCTTCTACTTCAGCAGGTGCCGCTATCATAAGATCCGAAAGCTCATCGATTATAATCACAATGTAAGGCAGCGCAGGTTTAACTTGGCCTGGGACTTTAGATATTTCGTTATACCTATCAATATCCCTGGTGCCTACTTTAGTGAATCTCTCGTACCTGGACTCCATCTCCTTTACCGCCCACCTAAGAGCAGCTGCTGCTTTCTTAGGGTCTGTTACTACTGGTGAAATTAGATGGGGTATATGAGACCAGGCAGACAGTTCTACCCTTTTGGGATCGATTAACAACAACTTAACTTGGTCAGGACGGGCCTTAAACAATATGCTGGCGATAATTGAGTTGATGCAAACGCTCTTACCAGAACCTGTAGCGCCTGCTATAAGCAGATGCACACATTTTTCAAGGCTAGTTATTACGGGGCGTCCTGAGATGTCTTTGCCTAAGGCAATTGTAAGCGGGGAACGGCTATCCCTAAACTCCCTTGTCTCAATTATCTCTCTTAAAGGTACTATCGAAACGCTCTTGTTGGGAACCTCAATCCCTATAGCCGATTTGCCAGGAATGGGAGCTTCTATACGTATATCCTGTGCTGCTAAAGCCAATGCCAAATCTTGAGATAAATTGACTATATTTGATACTTTGACGCCGGGCCCNNGCCGCCACCCCAAAAGAAAGCAGGGTTTTTTCGATCCTCTTGGCTGTTTCATCAACTTGTTTAGGCGTAATGGTTCTGGTGGCATCCCTTTTTTCAAGGATAGTGACAGGCGGAAACTCATAAAATGCCTCGTCACCAAGGGACAATTGTTCCACTGGCACCTGGAATGCAGCGTCTTCCTGTTTCTCTTTTCCACCCTGATCTGCTCTTTGCAACTGTTCACGAATTTCGGCCACTGTGTTTGCATATGATGGTTCTTTACTGACCCCTGGCTCTTTTTTGGCACGTTTCCGCTCAGACGAACGCTGTTCTTTCTTCTGAGTATCAGATTCCAAAACCGGCTCAGGTTCAATACTTTCCAATTCGACACCGTGTGGTCTGAAGAAATTCACAAAGAAACCCTCTATTTGTTGCCATATGGAAACACAAATCATCCATATGAAAGAAAAGGGTGTGTATGGCGATTTGTTGGCGATCAGCGATAATCCTATCCATGCGCCCAAAAGTATTGCCACGATAGCTCCAACCCTGCCGAACAACACCCTTAAGAACCAATCTATTGCCGCACCCAACAGGCCGCCACCTGCCCCCATTCTGGCCATGGTAAAACTGTTTTCCCACGGGATTTTGATGTCGTGCCACAAAGCGCAACCGAACACAAATAGCACCCATAAGCCCCATATAGGTCTGGGAAAAGGATCTCCAGTGTTTATAATCTTGGTAAGAGATGTGAGAACAACCAGGAAGCAGAGGAACATAGTTAGATCTCCGGCGAGGGCAGCGGTATTTCGTGCAACCCACATCGTAAGGCTAAGGGCCCAATTGTGCCCTGTTGGTTTAGACGTAGATATTCCCTGGGCCGTCACAAGTAGCACCCCAAAGACGCATAGAGCTATCCAAGGCCATTTGCTAGCCTTTCGATCGCTACCTTTGCTTTTTGCGGACTGGGTTTTAGCAGGACTCACTTCTTTGATCCTCCAAATAACGTTAACAACGTCTTCATGATTATGTTACACCCTGTTTGAGTACAATTTCTAGTAGAAACCCGGAATTCCCTGCTCGCGTCGTAAATATTGACCGCTGTGAAAGTAATCCAATAAAAGCAAATACCCTTGGAGGGAATAAGGGTGAGGATGGAGAATCTTCAACAGATGGAGGTGCATGATTGTGTCCGATGGTAGTTTGGGACTAGTCATGGTGTATACAGGAAACGGGAAAGGGAAAACAACAGCAGCTTTAGGTTTGGCGCTTAGGCAGATAGGTTGGGGCAGGAAAGTATTGTTTTTGCAGTTCATGAAGGGCCCGGGTAACGTGTACGGCGAAAAAATCGCCGCAGAGCGATTTTTGCCTGACCTGGAAATCGAGCAATGGGGACGTGAATCGTTTGTAAACCTTACAGATCCCGATCCAATTGATAAGGAACTAGCACGAAAGGGTTTGGACCGGGCTTACGAGGCAATCCAATCAGGTGACTACGGATTAGTTGTGTTAGACGAGGCGTGCATAGCTATGGCGTGTGGCCTACTTGCGACGCAAGAAGTCATAGAACTACTTGATGCAAGGCCTCCGGACGTAGACATTGTTCTGACTGGTAGGTACTGTCCACAAAGGATTATAGACTATGCGGACATGGTGTCAGAGGTTAAAGAGATAAAACATCACTACTCACAGGGCATAGAGGCGAGAAAAGGAATAGAATTCTGATCTACGAATTTGCGGTACAGCAAGGAAAAGGAGGATCAACTTGAATAAACCTAATTTTTCCAAATATCTGGATTACGCGGAATTGACTGAGGTTTTGGAACAAATGGTTGCAGAAAATCCGAGCCTGGCAAACCTAGGCTCTATAGGTAAATCATACGAGGGTAGAGACATTTGGGTGGTGGAAATAACCAATTCAGGAACAGGAGCAGCTGACGAGAAACCTGCAATGTACATTGATGGAAATATACACGCAGGCGAGGTAACGGGCTCTGCAGTTTGCCTCTACACCATATGGTATCTTTTATCCGAATACGGTTCTGATCCACTGGTCACCAAGTTATTGGATAAGACAACTTTCTACATCATACCTAGAGTATCAGTAGACGGCGCAGAGATTTTCCTACATACTCCGTATTCTTTAAGATCAAGTACAAGGGAATATCCTGAAGTAGACAAACGTGAAGGGCTAGTTCCAGAAGATGTAGACCGAAATGGGCTAATTCTTCAGATGAGGATAAAGGATCCTAACGGAGAATGGAAAATATCGTCTAAGGATCCTAGACTCATGACACGCAGAGAACCGTGGGATGAAGAAGGGCCATTTTACTGCGTATACACTGAAGGGATTCTCGAAAACTCAGATGCCGACGATATAAAAAGCGCGCCTCCCAAATGGGGGTTGGACATTAATCGAAACTTCCCGGCTAACTGGGAACCTGAAGTAAAACAATATGGGGCGGGGCCGTATCCTCTTTCAGAACCAGAAACTAGGGCGATTGCCGAATTCGTCACTAGCCACAAAAACATTGTTGGAGCCATGGCATACCATACTACGATGGGCGCAATTTTACGGCCTTGTTGTACTATACCCGATGAAAAAATGCCGCCTCTCGACGTAAGTATGTACAAAACCATTGGTCAGAAGGGCACAGACCTAACCGGTTATCCCCATATTTCCACGTACGAAGATTACACTAGAGACAAAAGCAGGGCGCTCAAGGGGGTTTTGATGGATTGGTTATACGAACATATGGGAATATTGACTTTCTCCACAGAACTTTGGGACGCATCTGTTCGAGCAGGTAACAAACTGTTCGATGAGTCGCCTACGTATGAGGAAGCCCAGCTGAACCTTTTAAAGTGGAATGATAGGGAACTAGCAGGGAAAGGGTTTGTCGATTGGTATGAATTTGAACATCCTCAGTTAGGTCCCGTTGAACTAGGAGGGTGGAATTCCAAGTTTACCTTGACCAATCCGCCGCCACAGTTCCTTGAAGGGGAATGTCACAAGAACTGTCTTTTCACCCTTTATCATGCCGCGTGTTTCCCAGAATTGAGCGTAGAGAAGGTAGATGTAACCAACATTGGACCTGACCTTTATAAAGTCAAAGCTACAGTCGTAAACAAGGGGTATAAGCCCACGTACGGATGTCAAAAAGGTATTGAAATTGGCCGCGCTGATCCTGTAAAGGTGGTTGTATCAGGAGAGAGCATAGAATTCATCACAGGGAAGCAATCCCAGGAAATCGGTCACCTAGAAGGGCTAGCGTCGTCTTTCGGCAGGTATCAGAGAGGTGCGAGGCCAGAAAGAAGCAAGAAACTGGAATGGGTGATAAAAGCTCCAAAGTCGACGGTCCTGGAGATAACTGCTAAATCTAAGAGGGCAGGGGTTTGCGTCTCGCAGATCCTTTTGTCATAGGAAGGGTGAATGCTCAATGTCTATTACATTTGACAAATATCACACATATCAAGAAATAGAAGATTTTCTTAAGTCCTGCATTTCAGAGCATCCCAACCTGTGCAATCTCGAGACTGTAGGCAAATCTTTTCAGGGGCGAGACATTTGGATGCTTGAGGTAACCAACAAAGAAACAGGCTCTGCCAAGGACAAACCTGGTGTATATTTAGATGGCAATATCCACGCAGGAGAAGTAGCAGGATGCGAGACTGTCCTTTGGATAATAGATCATCTGCTCAATTCTTACGGTAACGATAATGCAATAACTTACTTGTTGGACACACAAGCTTTTTTCTTCATACCTAGGATTGCCGCAGATGGCGCTGAATACTATCTTTCGACACCTCATACAGTTAGGTCTAGTTTAAGAGAATGGCCTGAAGATTACGATGAGAAGCCAGGACTGTATCCTGAGGATATAGATGGAAACGGAAAGATACTCACTATGAGGGTTAGAGATCCAAACGGCGCGTGGAAAATATCAAGCAAAGATCCGAGATTGATGATAAGGCGTGAGCCCAACGATCTACCATTAGACGGTGTATCGTATTACAACGTATATCGGGAAGGATTAATTAGAGAATATGATAAGGATTTACCTGTCAAAGACGCGCCTCCAAAATACGGGTTAGACTTCAACAGAAACTTCCCAACCAATTGGGCAGTAAAGACACGTCAACCAGGTTCCGGCGACTACCCTTTTTCGGAGCCTGAGCTGAAGGCAATAGCAGATTTCTTTGTCTCACACCCCAATATTGTGCTTTCCATGTCTTACCATACAACTGGCGGATACATTTTGCGTCCATTCTGCACTCAAAGAGACAGCGCAATGGATCCCAAAGACTTGCAAGTATACTGCACCATAGGCCAGATAGGAGAAGAAATCACTGGTTACCCATGCAAATCTATATTTGAATGGTTCACACAAGACCAAACGAGACCATCGGTAGGAAGCGCCTTAGAATGGTTTTACGAAACCTTGGGGATCCTGTCGTTTGCGACCGAATTATGGGATATGAATGGCCGGGCAGGACTGCCCAAGCGTCCTTCCCATCAATACCTCTCCATGTCTCACAAACAGTTAGAGGAAGAAGGCCTTGCCCTTTTGCGTTGGAACGATGAAGTCATGGGAGGACAATTGTTTGTGAACTGGCAGAAGTTCGACCATCCTCAACTTGGGGAAGTAGAGATAGGAGGCTGGGAGCCTAAATTTGGTAGGCAGAACCCTCCAATTAGCCTTCTAGAAGAAGAATGCAGAAAGAATGGGCTATTCGCACTGGAGATGGCCAAATCAGCTCCTAGAATAGGAATTGATAAGGTAAACGTAGAGTGTACGGAAGGAGATTTGCACAAAATAGAAGTGGTAGTCACAAATGAAGGCTATCTTCCTACTCACGGCACCTTTAATGCGCTGAAAATGAATGCGGTGCGTCCTGTGAAGGTGAAGATTGATCCAGTTGTTAACCCAGCACAACGCGAAAATGGACAAGGTGGCATCGAAATTGTCTCAGGCAAAGCAGAGCAGGATCTGGGACATCTCGATGGATACTTGGCAGGAAACGATCGTAAGAAGAAGGCGTCTTGGATGGTCAGGGGCCGACCAGGTAGCACAGTTAACATCATAGTTACGTCTGGGAGGGCAGGATCTGCGACAACAACCATCGAACTCTAGTCTAAGGAGCCCTATTTATATGCAAAAAGGAGATGGCAGTTTTGAATTACGTCCCGGATATAGAATACATTACTGAAAAACTTGTAGACCTTCTTAACATACCTAGCGTGAGTGGTAACACAGACAAAGCCATTGACTGGCTCAAAAAACAATTTGCAGACATTGGATACGAGGGATGTGTGAACAACAAAGGAGCTCTACTAGTAACTATACCAGGTGAAAATCCTGGAGGTGAAAGGTTATTGTCAGCTCACGTTGATACGTTAGGAGCCATGGTTTTTGAAGTAAAATCTAACGGCAGACTTAAACTATCTCTTATAGGCGGTGACTGGCACAGCATAGAAGGGGAAAGGGTGTCCATAGAAGCAAGGTCTGGAGAAATATACACAGGTACTGTTTTGACCGTAAAAGCTGCATCTCATGTGTGGGGAGCAGAATCTTCTAAAATTGAACGAAACCAAGACAACATGGAAGTTAGGCTTGATGAAAAAGTGAAGTCTAGAGAAGATACTTTAGGTTTGGGTATCAAAGCAGGCGATTTCGTATCGTTTGATCCTCGGGCAGAAGTCACCCGTTCCGGATTTATAAACTCGAGACACTTAGACGATAAGGCTTCTTGCGCTGTATTGCTTGGCGCGGCAAAGTATTTGGCAGAAAACAGCCTAAAACCTTTTTATACTACTCACCTACTTTTTACTAACTATGAAGAGGTTGGCCATGGCGCGTCTTACGGAATACCCGAGACAGTTAGAGAGATGGTAGCCGTTGACATGGGGTGTGTAGGGNNGACTTGAAATTACGTAAACACCTAGAGAAACTGTGCGAGGATAATCATATACCTTACGTTGTAGATATATTCCCCTACTACGGTTCGGATGCAAGCGCTGCCTTGAGGGCAGGGGCAAATATTAGGGCAGGGTTGATCGGAACTGGGGTAGATGCGTCCCATGCCCACGAGCGAACCCATAAGGAGGGTATTTTGGCAACAGCTAGATTAGCTCTAGCTTACATGTTAAACGAGTGAAGAAAAAAATGAGGTGCAAACGTAATTAAACTGGTTTTTACTTTTGCACCTCATTTAATAATCTGTTAGCTGTCTCATTCTTCTATTTACTTCCTCCAGCTTATCGCTCAAGGCTTTAAGCTCTTGTTCAGCGACTTTGATATAGTAAGCCATTTCCTTTTGTCTATCTCCTGTTGTAGAGTTGTACAGCATTTGGCATTCTCGATAAATATCTAATACTCTGTCCATTTCCTGTCTTAATAGGGAAGATTCTTCTTTGGCTGCCTCTACCACATCTTTCACGTAGGACACATCAGGCAATAGTACTTCCTGGTACCAGTATGCTTCGTTTATATTGTCAAAATCCACCGAGATACATATTGGAATATCTTCTTGGTCTGAAATGGCTTGTACCAATGCCAATGAGTTAGGCATAGAAACCCCTTTGACAGTGGCGCTGAAAGGATCAGCAGGCCATAATGTGAGTCTACGCAAAGATATTTTTACTGCGATGTCAGCTCCTGCAAGATTCTCTACAAAATGAACCCTGTCTACTTGTCCGGTGAGATACCCGAACAAATAAGTTAGTAAAGGGTTCTGCACCACCATTAATGTAAGATTGTATAGAGCTTTCAGCTTCTTTTCTCGCGGCACCAAATCATTTTCACCCCATCCTTACTTTACTCTATTATATGCAAACTATACTAAAAAGGTTGCCCAGTACTAGCTTAATTGTACAGGATTATCTACACTGGATCACGAATACTAAAACGTCCAAGCAGGTTTCTTATTTCATTTGTATAGGTGTGATTGCAGTTGAAATCTAGGTATCTAATCCTGCAAAAGGCAGAAGCCGCTCTTATCGAAGAAAAAGCGGAAAAACTTTTCGGCATCACAAGGCTGCTCGATTCTTATCTGACTGGAGATTTCACAGAGATTATAGATTCCAGTAACGAGGCAGGAAAAGACTTAGATAACGCACAAAAAATCGCCTTGGTAAAGGAGTTTCTCGAGCCTTTTGTCGACATGGTAGCGTCTTGTTACCGAGGGGTGGGCGCAGGATACTATTCTAAGCAACTTGGAGCAATTGTGGCGTACGGACCCAGTGACCGCTTCGGAGCAAAAGTAGGTTTGGATCTGGCCCCCGATCACCTAGGATGGCAAGCTATGGAAAACGGGAAAGAAATCGTGGGTGTTGGCTCTATGGTCCGAGGAGAAATAATGAATTGTATGAGGCCTTTGGTTAGGAACGGGGAAACTATTGGGTTTGTCTGGGCAAACGAAGCCGTCGAAGACATCTACGCTCAGATAAGGATGGGAGCAAAAGACGTTTTCTTCTCTCAAGATGTTGAGCCTCTATTAGGGCTAACAGGACTTCTTATGTTCGCATCCCGGCTTCTGCTCTTGCAGGAGTCAGGAGAGTTCGATTCGTCAGCGGCTGTGCCAGGCCTAGAAAAACTTCAAAGGTATTTAAAACTGTTCCTAGATAGTTTAAGCCTAGGTGTAATACTTGTCGAATCTGATCAAAAAATAAGTTTTGTATCGTCTGGCATAGGCGATATTTTGGGAATTTCCAAAACAGAGTTCCTAGGAAAACCTATTACCTATGCTCTAGAAAAAATGGGGATAGACCCTTATTTCGCTCTCAAAGACAACAAAAAAGGAGCTAGGAACCGATTTGCCCACGTTTCTGTACACACGAAAGAGGGCGATAAACTTATCACCATGGTCACAACCCCTGTGGGGGACCTAGATAGTAAGGACGCAGATAGCGCGCGTGAAGATGCTGGCTACATTATCTTATTTGAAGATCTAAAAGAAGCCAGGGCTGAAGAGGAGCGTATTGAACGTATAGAAAGACTTGCTGCCGCAGGGGAACTTGCAGCAGCTATATCTCACGAAGTGAAAAACCCTTTGACAGTGATAAAAGGTGCTGTGTCCCTGGTGCCCGAACGACTAGATGATGCAGAATTTCTTACTGAGTTTTCGGAAATAGTGTCTTACGAAATAGACAGGATCGACGGCACAATCGAATCCTTGTTGAATTTCTCCAGATTTTCCCAGCCTCAGAGATTGCAGTTGGATGTAATACAAGTTTTGAAGCGGGCATGTGACCTAATTTCCCCGTATGCAAATGTTAACAACGTAAATATATCCTTTCAACACGACGTAGATGTTTTAGAGATAATAGGTGATTATGATCACCTGGTTCAAGCATTCATGAACCTCATGTTAAACGCAATACAGGCCATGCCTGATGGTGGTACTATCCAAATTAACCTAAACTATGCGCCCAGGGCCAAATACTTTACCGTCACAATTAAAGATTCTGGGACAGGGATACCTTTTGATCATCAAGACCAAATATTTGATATGTTCTTTACGACTAGAAAGGGAGGAACAGGCCTGGGGCTTCCATTAGTGCAACGGATCATATATGAACATGAAGGGTTTTTGGAAGTTGAATCCGCTCCAGGTGAAGGAACCTGCTTTTCAATAAAGCTACCTGTCTTAGGAGCCGCTTTCGACTCCTAATTGACATATTTTACGAATTTGCAGGTATAAAGTTTTGGAGGGTATCCATGAAAGAACGAATCCTAATTATAGATGATGAACCCAATATAGCGTGGCTTTTTCGCGAAATATTTGGCGCTTCATATGAGGTGCTAAGCGCCGAAACAGGCAGAGAAGGCCTGGATGCGGCTATGCATTATGATGTAGACCTCATTATGCTCGATCTGAGACTCCCTGACGCAAATGGGTTAGACATTTTGAAAGATCTAATCGCACGAGGTTGCCTTTGCCCTATAGTGATTATGACCGCCTATGGCGAAGTAAAAACAGCCGTAAAAGCCATGAAGACAGGGGCTCATGATTATATCACCAAACCGTTTGATACTGAGGAATTAAAACTCCTGGTTGAGAGCGCTCTCAAATATTCCAGATTGTCTATTGAGGTGACAAGGCTAAGGCACGAACTTGAAGATAAGTATCACGTTAAGAACATAGTTACAGTTTCTCCTAAGATGATGGAATTATTCTCAGTCATCGAGAGGATTTCAGCCAGCGATGTTCCTGTCCTAATTCAGGGAGAAAGTGGTACTGGAAAGGAAATCATCGCCAAATCGATACATTACGGTTCGCCAAGAAAGAATAAGCCCTTTGTTCCAATCAATTGCGCGGCTCTTCCTGAAAACCTTCTAGAAAGCGAACTGTTTGGATACGAACAAGGAGCTTTTTCTGGGGCGCATAAACGAAAACCAGGCAAGTTTGAATTGGCCAATGGTGGAACCATATTCTTAGATGAAGTTGGCGAACTTCCCTTGAGCATGCAGCCTAAGATTTTGAGGGTATTGGAAGAAAAAGAAATCGACCGCTTAGGTGGTACACACAGGGTACCTGTGGATTTCAGGGTGGTTTCGGCATCGAACAAAAACCTGCCTGGTGAAGTCTTAAAAGGCGCTTTCCGTCAGGATTTGTACTTTAGGATCGCAGTAATCCCCATAACAGTTCCACCTTTGCGTGAGAGGAAAGAAGACATCCCGGTTTTGGCCAAACATTTTTTAAGGGAATATGCTGTGGAGCAAAAGAAACCAGTGCCAGAGCTAGATGATGAAGCTATTTCAACTCTACTTTCCTATCCTTGGCCCGGAAACGTAAGAGAATTAAAAAATGTAATGCAGCAATTATCTTTATTGTGCGATGGAAAAATCATAAGAAAAAAGGATCTCCCTGTATTTTTCTACGATCCTCAATTTAGACTGATTGAAAATAGAACTGGAGACACCGGCGCTTCTACTACTGACGGTGTAGGACTCAAAGAGCTAAAAGATCAGGCCTGGGAAGAAATTGAAAGACATGAGATCCAAGAAGCTTTGAACCTTTTCGATAATAACCGCACGCGAGCAGCAGAATATCTTGGAATTTCCAGGCGAACGCTCCAGACCAAGATCAAAAAATATGGGCTATAGATATAGCTTGGGTGGGCAAACCGTTTCCCAATAGCTAACCCAACTTCGCACCAGATCTCATTACTTTCTATCGCTTGTCCGCTGTAATGTAGGAGTTTGCTTACATTTGCCTAATGGCACGAGTTTTGCATCTATATGGATAATGAAGGAGGTATGTTTGAAATGGTATACCAGCACATTGCAGATGAGGGTATTGGAAAATTGTTTGCTGACCCAGATCCAGACAAGGCAAGGGATCATTTCCGCTCAAAATCAAAGATCATGAAAGACAAGTTAATGAGCGTCAGCGAAGCGGTCAATGATTTTGTACATGATGGCGATTATTTGGCGATCGGAGGTTTTGGTACTAATCGAATTCCCACAGCTCTTCTCCACGAAATTCTTCGGCAACGCAAGAAAGAGCTTCGGGTTTCCGGGCACACTGCAACTCATGATTTTCAGATTNNCTGTCTAAAGCAGCAAGAAAATTATTTGAGGAAGGTCGAATAGAGGTAACTGAATGGACCAACGCGGCTTTGGCCTGGAGGTACAGAGCTGCTGCAATGGGCATACCGTTCATGCCTGCCAGAGTGATGTTGGGCACCGATACGTTCAAGTATAGCGCGGCCAAGAAAATACAATGTCCCTTTACAGGCAAAGATCTCATAGCTCTACCGGCCCTTTATCCCGATGTAGCCCTTATTCATGTGCACCGAGCTGATCGTTATGGAAACGCCCAAATCGATGGAATTACAGTGTCTGACTTGGATGTGGCCAGAGCTTCGAAATACGTCATATTGTCAACTGAGGAACTGATTGACAACGAAGAAATCCGTGAACATCCTTCCCGAACTGCGATTCCGTACTACTGCGTGGATGCAGTATGCCACGTTCCTTATGGAAGCTACCCAGGGAACATGCCGTACAAGTATTTTTCTGATGAGGAACATTTAAATGAATGGTTGGCGGCTGACGGAAAACCCGAAACTTTACAGCCGTTTTTGTCTAAGTATATTTACGGAACCAAGGATTTTAGCGAGTATCTCGAGCTGTGCGGGGGACTAGAGAAGATTGAAGAGCTACGAAAACTCGAGTTCATAGAACCTGACGGCCCTATAGTTATCTAGGATTTGAGATACCATATCAAAGTATCAAGCCAGGAGGTTTTATACATGCAATACAACGAAATGGAACTCATGATATGTCTCGCGTCGAGGCTTCTTGAAGATGGTTCAAGTGTGGTTGTAGGCACGGGAGCGCCTTGTGCTGCTACAATGCTGGCTCAGAAAACACACGGACCCCATCTAATGATCTTTTTTGAAGCCGGAGGGGTAGGCCCACTGTTGCCTACAATGCCTATTTCTGTTGGAGATTCGCGTACTTTTGCCAAGGCGATCATGGCTACAAGCATGACCGACATTATGGAAACTTGTCAAAGAGGACTAGTAGATTACTGTTTTTTGGGCGGCGCCCAAATAGACCAATACGGTAATATTAACTCTACTGTGATTGGAAGTTTTGAAAAACCAAAAGTTCGTTTCCCAGGATCAGGTGGAGCTAATGATCTTGCGTCTTTATGTTGGCGAACCCTCATGATAACGCCTCACGATCAAAGACGATTTGTTAAGGAGTTGGATTTTCTTACTACGCCCGGATACCTTACAGGTAGAGGTGCAAGGGAAGCTGCAGGGTTGCCACCAGGAACCGGGCCATATAAAGTAATCACGAACTTGTGCGTTATGGGATTTGATGAAGAAACCAAGAGGATGAAAGTGGAAACAATACATCCAGGTGTGACCAAAGAAGAAATTATAGAGAACACAGGCTTCGAATTACTCTGGGCAGATGAAATCAAGGTGTCTTTAGAGCCAACAGAGGAGGAATTGAGGATACTAAGGGAGGAAGTAGATCCCTTGAGGTATATTATTGGTAAAGAAGCCGTTTAAAAGGAGGAGTACGCTTTGGAAGAAGTAGTAATTGTAAGCGCCGTCAGGACCGCTATAGGCACTTTCGGAGGCACTTTATCCGAAATCTCTCCACCCGAGTTAGGGGCAGTTGTTATAAAGGAGGTCGTAAAACGATCAGGCGTAGACCCTAGCCTAATAGATGAGGTGATCATGGGCAATGTTCTCGGCGCAGGACATGGACAAAACATTGCCAGACAAGCATCAATCTATGCAGGCTTGCCAGTAGAAGTACCGTGTACCACAGTGAACAAAGTTTGCGGATCAGGGATGAAATCCGTTTTGATGGCTGCACAAGCCATAAAAACAGGCGATGCCGAAATTATAGTAGCAGGCGGCACAGAAAGCATGGATAGAGCTCCATATCTTGTGCCTAATGCAAGGTATGGCTACAGGATGGGCAACGGGGAACTGGTTGATTCTATGATAAGAGATGGCCTCTGGTGCATATTCACCGATGCTCATATGGGGGTTACTGCGGAAAATGTAGCTAAGANNGACGAGATTGTGCCTGTAGAGGTACCACAGAGAAAAGGAGATCCTTTGATCTTCGATCAAGATGAACACCCTCGGTTTGGCACAACCATAGACAAATTGGCTAGACTTCGTCCCGCTTTTGTAAAAGAAGGAACAGTTACTGCCGGCAATGCCTCTGGAATAAACGATGGGGCAGCTGCGGTTGTAGTCATGTCTTTGAAAAAAGCGCAAGAATTGGGCATAACGCCTATGGCATCTATAAGAAGTTACGCAGCCCGAGGTGTAGAGCCTGAAATAATGGGCACAGGCCCTGTTCCTGCCACTAAATTGGCCCTGGAAAAAGCAGGTCTTACCCTTGAGGACATCGATTTAATCGAATTAAACGAGGCTTTTGCTGCAACTACTTTAGCAGGAGTTCAAGAATTAGGGATCGACTTGGAAAAGATGAACGTAAACGGTGGTGCAATAGCTTTGGGTCATCCCATAGGAGCAAGTGGCACAAGAATCTTGGTTACTTTGTTGCACGAAATGATAAAAAGAGACGCTAAGAAGGGGTTGGCCACNNGGGGGGCATCACTGTTGTTCTCGCTTCTTGCGTTCCTGGGATTTTAGTGATGCCCCTAGAAACAAAACCGGTTTCCCGTATTTGACCCGCAACGCATCGGATGACTTTGCGACTGCGTCCCACGATGCCATATGGGCAGAGAACAGCATAGGCTGTACGTTGTTTTCTGGCACCAATCCTTTGGCTACAACACCCAACAACCTTACTGGCTTATCAAGGGAGACCGAACCAAGCAAATCCACTGCAAGACTAAATAGTTCAGCATCAGATGATACGGG
>MTKW01010248.1_pt1 | contig 21399 bp, 11 predicted proteins | sample 1042761 | NCBI WGS metagenome assembly MTKW01 (sample SAMN06205366, study PRJNA360243) | anaerobic digester metagenome | biome: Wastewater treatment plant; feature: Anaerobic digester sludge; material: sludge; isolation source: anaerobic digester fed with sludge from wastewater treatment plant ... | reverse complement strand
GGCGTCGGGCAACTCACCCAGTGAATCGGCTTTTACATACGGTTCGTATGATTCCAACAGCCCGTTGAACATCACCTCCTGATTGGCAGGTTTTCCCAGCATCTCGTTGGTCCGTTCGTTGTCGAATGCCTTGTTTCCGATATCGCCGTATATTTTCCAGGTTTCCGGATCGTTGGCTGTCTCGGGGTTTGTGATTGCTTGTTTGATTAATGTACGTGCCTCGTTCAGGTCGTTGCTTCCCAAAGATCTCTTGGCATCTCTCACAGCCGACTTTTGCGCAAACAAGGAACCTGCTGCAAAAATAGCCGCTGCGGTAAGGAAAAATAATTTTTTCATTTTATTCATCGTTTTAAGTTAAGTTTCTCTCTAAAATTGGGAATCTCTCTCTACTTTGGTTCTTTTGACTGTAAAATTTCAAAAAGTTTAAACTTCCAATACTATTCCTCATTCTCTTCGGTTAGATTTTCCTCATTTTCTTCGGCCAAAACGATCTCAACATCCTCTTCCTCCTCTTCAGAGTTTACTTTACATACCGAGGCAATCTCATCGTTCCGTTTTTCCAGGTTAATAAGCCGAACTCCCTGAGTAGCACGTCCCATGGTGCGAATATCGGAAATTTTCACACGTATTGTAATTCCTGATTTGTTAATAATCATTAAATCGTTGTCATCGGTAACACTTTTGATGGCGACTAGCTTACCTGTTTTTTCGGTAATGTTCAGGGTTTTAACCCCCTTACCGCCACGGTGGGTGATCCTGTAGACCGGTTCACCATCCTCGTCGTTAAGCATGGTTCGCTTGCCGTATCCCTGTTCCGATACTACCAGTATGGTATCTTTCGAATCGGGATCCATGCAGATCATACCGACAACATAATCCTCGCCATCATCGTCCAGCGTCATTCCCTTTACACCGGTAGCAGTACGCCCCATTGGCCGTACATCCGACTCGTGGAAACGAATGGCCCTGCCGTTCCGGTTGGCCAGGATGATATCTTTCTTGCCGTCGGTCAACCTTACGGAGATTACCTGATCGTCTTCGTTCAATCCGATGGCGATCACTCCATTCTGACGCGGACGGGAATAGGCCTCGAGCAATGTTTTCTTCACGATTCCAGACCGGGTTCCGAATACCAGGTAGTGGGAGTTGATATACGCTTCATCCTCCAGGGTGAGAACCCGTACAAAAGCGGTGATGCTGTCGTCCGAATCGATGTTGAGCAGGTTCTGGATAGCTCTTCCCTTCGATGTTTTGGTTCCTTCCGGAATTTCATATACCCTGAGCCAGTAGCATTTTCCCTTCTGTGTGAAGAAGAGCATATAGTTGTGATTGGTGGCGGGATAGATATATTCCACGAAATCCTCGTCTCTGGTCTGCGATCCTTTGGTTCCTACCCCTCCCCTGTTCTGCGTACGGAATTCGGAGAGCGGAGTCCGTTTGATGTAACCTAGGTGAGAAATGGTAATGATCATCTCGTCGTCTGCGTAGAAATCTTCGGGATTCATCTCTTCCGATGCATAGATGATCTCGGAACGGCGTTCGTCACCATATTTGTCGCGGATCTCGATCAACTCCTCCTTGATGATCTGCATGCGCAGATCCTGATTGTTCAGGACATCGTTCAGGTGGGCGATCAGCCGTTGAATCTCTTCAAATTCGGCCCGGAGCTTATCCTGCTCAAGTCCCGTAAGTTGGCGCAACCGCATCTCGACGATGGCGCGTGCCTGGATTTCGGAGAGCGCAAAACGTTCAACCAGTCGCTGGATAGCCTCCTGTGGTGTGCCTGACGAGCGGATGATGGAGATGACCTCGTCGATATTGTCGGAAGCTATGATCAGCCCCTGCAGTATGTGTGCCCTCTCTTCCGCTTTGCGGAGTTCATATTTTGTGCGCCGAACAATCACATCATGGCGATGTTCGACAAAGAGTTCGATCAGCTGTTTCAGGTTGAGCAGCTGCGGACGTCCCTTTACCAAAGCAATGTTGTTCACGTTGAACGACGACTGCATGGCGGTCAGCTTGTAGAGCTTGTTGAGTACTACATTGGCATTGGCGTCGCGTTTGACGTCGACGACAATCCGCATCCCCTGACGGTCCGATTCGTCGTTTATGTTGGAGATGCCTTCGATCTTCTTGTCGGCTACCAGGTCGGCGATGTGGCGGATCAACTCGGCCTTGTTGACCAGATAGGGAATCTCTGAAATGATGATCTTGTCGTGCGTCTTTCCCGATTCAATTTCAGCCTTGCCGCGCATCACGATGCGTCCCCTACCCGTCTCGAAAGCATCTATCACACCCTTGTACCCGTAGATGTAACCACCGGTGGGGAAATCGGGCGCCTTGATGTAGTGCATCAGGCCAGCGGTATCGATATCGTTGTTATCGATATAGGCTACAATACCGTTGATTACCTCCGTCAAGTTGTGCGGTGCCATATTGGTTGCCATACCCACTGCGATACCCGACGCACCGTTGATCAGCAGGTTGGGTATCCGTGTCGGCAACACGGTAGGCTCCTGTAATGTATCGTCGAAATTGAATTGAAAATCTACCGTCTCCTTGTCGATATCCCGCAGCATCTCTTCGCCAAGCTTGTTCATCCTGGCCTCGGTGTAACGCATGGCTGCGGGACTGTCGCCGTCAATGCTTCCCATGTTCCCCTGGCCATCAACCAGTGTGTAGCGCATGCTCCAATCCTGGGCCAGGCGCACCATGGCATTGTAGACCGATGAATCGCCGTGAGGATGGTATTTACCGAGGACTTCACCCACGATTCTTGCCGATTTCTTATGCGGTTTGTCTGATGTATTCCCTAATTCGGACATCCCGAAAAGAATACGCCGATGAACAGGCTTAAATCCGTCTCGGACGTCAGGTAGTGCACGTGAAACGATTACGGACATCGAATAGTCGATGTAGGCCGATTTCATTTCATCTTCAATACTGATCTTAATGACTCTGTCTTCTTGGTCAATCATACTAAAATGTGAATTTTTTCTTAAGAAAACACTTATTAATCAATTGATAACCAATAAAATAAGTGTATGCTTATATCCAATTTAAATAACGTACTAAGATAGGAAATTTTCACCATTTAACAAAGGAAATCGCTCCAAAAAACGGTTTCGCCACATTCTAATTAATGTTTTTTATTGTTTGCCGCCAAAGTACTTCTGGAGCAAAAAAGAACCCGAAGAAGGGTCAACTTGCTTCGGGTCCGTCTCATTTTTATCTTACTGGAGTGGCATCAGCCATTCTGTCCGTGACAATTTTTATATTTCTTCCCGCTTCCACAGGGACAAGGATCGTTTCTTCCCACCTTCTTCTCCACGCGGACAGGTTCCAACTTTCGCTGCTCAGGCTGTCTGGGAGCTCCGTCGGGAGCGGATCCCCTACCCACTTCATCCTTCTGGGTGCGGTATTTGCTGTAATCGGTCTTCTGATCGGGTGCAGCCTGGCGGACACTCTGCGGATCCTGTACCGGTATCTGCCCACGCATCAGGATCGACACGGCTTTTGTATTGATCTCGTTAACCATCACCTTGAAGAGGTTGAACGATTCGAGCTTGTAGATCAGCAGCGGATCCTTCTGTTCGTAGCTGGCGTTCTGAACCGAATGGCGAAGTTCATCCATCTCCCGGAGATGCTCCTTCCAGTATTCGTCGATGGTGTGTAGCAGGATTGCCTTTTCAAACGATTTGATCAGCGCCTTGGATCCCGACTCGTAAGCCTCCTTCAAATTGGTGGTGATGTTATATATCCTCTTCCCGTCGGTAATGGGTATCAGGATATTTTCATACATGGCGCCCTGCTTTTCATACACATCCTTGATTACCGGCTGGGCGATCTCCGCCAACCGGTCGGTTTTGCGTTTGAAATCTGAAATGGCCTTCTCGACCACCTTTTCCACCTGCGCTTCGAGCTTCATATCCTTCATCTCCTTCTCAGTGAAGGGAATCTCAATGGCCATCACACGGAAAAGATCCAGCTTCATGTTTTCGTAGTCATCCTCGTTCATCACCACGATATTCCTGGCCGTTTCAGTGATCATGTTGGTAACGTCGATCTCGATACGTTCGCCCATCAACGCATTGCGGCGGCGTCTGTAGATCAGCTCGCGCTGCGAGTTCATCACGTCGTCGTACTCCAGCAACCGCTTGCGTATGCCGAAGTTGTTCTCCTCCACCTTTTTCTGGGCACGCTCTACCGACTTGTTCAACATGTCGTGTTCAAGCATGTCGCCCTCCTTGAATCCCATCCGGTCCATCAGTCCGGCAATCCGTTCGGTGGCGAAGAGACGCATCAGGTCATCCTCGAGCGATACGAAAAAGACCGATGAACCTGGGTCTCCCTGACGACCGGCACGACCGCGCAACTGCCTGTCTACCCGGCGGCTCTCGTGACGTTCCGTACCGATGATGGCCAAACCGCCCGCCTCCTTCACTTCGGGCGCAAGCTTGATGTCGGTACCACGACCGGCCATGTTGGTTGCGATGGTCACCATGCCCTTCTGACCGGCATTGGCCACAATTTCGGCTTCTCGCTGGTGCAGCTTGGCATTCAGTACGTTGTGTTTGATCTTGCGGAGGGTTAACATCCTGCTCAGCAGTTCGGAGATCTCCACCGAGGTGGTACCGACCAGTACCGGTCGCCCTTTTGCAATGGTACTCTCGATCTCGTCGATTACTGCCGTGTATTTCTCGCGCTTCGTCTTATAGATGCGGTCGTTCATGTCGTTCCGGATTACCGGCCGGTTGGTCGGTATCACCACCACATCCAGCTTGTAGATGTCCCAGAACTCGCCTGCTTCGGTTTCGGCCGTACCGGTCATACCGGCAAGCTTGTTGTACATCCTGAAGTAGTTCTGCAGGGTGATGGTGGCAAATGTCTGTGTTGCAGCCTCCACCTTGACCCGCTCCTTCGCTTCAATGGCCTGGTGCAGACCGTCGGAATAGCGACGTCCCTCCATGATACGGCCTGTCTGCTCATCCACGATCTTTACCTTGTTGTCGATAACCACATACTCGTCATCCTTCTCAAACAGGGTGTATGCCTTGAGAAGCTGGTTGACCGTATGGACCCGTTCCGATTTTATGGCATAATTCTGCAGGAGTTCATCTTTCTTGGCAGCCTTCTCTTCATCGCTGAGCGGTAGATTATCCAGTTCGGACAATTGCGATGCGATGTCGGGCAGGACAAAGAACTGCGGGTCGTCCGATTTTCCGGTCAACAGGTCGATCCCCTTGTCGGTCAGTTCGATGCTGTTCTGCTTCTCGTCGATCACAAAGTATAACGGATCGGTGACGATGTGCATGTTGCGAGACTGCTCCTGCATATAGAACTCCTCGGTTTTCAGCATCGCCGCCTTCACGCCCTGTTCGCTCAGGAACTTGATCAGCGGCTTGTACTTCGGCATGCCCTTGTATGAGCGGAAAAGCAACAGGGCTCCCTCTTCCTGCTCCTTCTTGTCCTGCGATGCCATCTTGACTTTGGCATCGGCAAGCAGTTTGGTTGTCAGTTCGCGCTGGGCCTTTACCACCTGCTCCACCCGCGGGCGGAAAAGGTCGAATAGCTGGTCGTCGCCTTTCGGTACCGGTCCGGAGATAATCAGAGGGGTACGCGCGTCGTCGATCAATACGGAGTCGACCTCGTCGACGATGGCGTAGTTATGCATGCGCTGTACCAGATCCCTGGGCGAAACGGCCATGTTGTCGCGCAGGTAGTCGAAGCCGAATTCGTTGTTGGTTCCGAAAGTGATGTCGGCTTCATAAGCCTTGCGTCGTGCTTCGGAGTTGGGTTCATGCTTGTCGATACAGTCGACCGAGAGTCCGTGAAACATGTAGATGGGGCCCATCCACTCCGAGTCACGTTTCGACAGGTAGTCGTTCACCGTTACCACATGCACGCCACGGTGGGTGAGCGCATTCAGGAATACCGGCAGTGTGGCTACCAGCGTCTTTCCTTCACCGGTCGCCATCTCGGCAATCTTGCCCTGGTGCAGGACGACCCCGCCGAAGAGCTGTACATCGTAGTGTACCATATCCCAGGTAATCTCGTTACCGCCGGCAATCCAATGGTTCTGGTAGATCGCCTTGTCGCCTTCGATCCGGATGAAGTCGTGCTTGGCAGCCAGGTCGCGGTCGAAACTTGTCGCCGTGACCACAATCTCGGGGTTCTCCTTGAACCTTCTGGCGGTCTCCTTGACAATGGAAAAGGCTTCGGGAAGGATCTCCGCCAACACCTTCTCCAATTTAGCCGTAATCTCCTTCTCTATCTTATCGATCTCGTTCCAGACCGATTCCCGCTTTTCAAGCGCCACCTCTTCCAGGCCGGCTTTCAGCTCTGCAATACGGGCATTTTCGTCGGCAATGGAGAGGGCGATTCTCTCTTCCAGCTCCTTGGTCTTTGCACGAAGTGCGTCGTTGGAGAGTTCGGCAATTTTCGGATAAGCCTCCTTGATTGCGTTCACAATGGGGTTTATCTCGTTTAGATCCCTCTGTGCCTTGTTGCCGAATATTTTACTTATAAATGAATTGAATCCCATATTATATTTTTTGTTGCGGGTTTCGGAAACTGTGGCCGGTCTCCCGTAACCATCTCTCCGATCCCCTTGATTTGAATTGTTGAATTAACTGTTGACTATCTCGTTAGAAGAGTTCTTTCAATATATTGGCTTTTGCTGCGTTGGGCGCCCTGATCCGCAACCGGTGCGAAACGCTGGGAGCTATCTCCGTGGCTTCAATCACACGGTCGATCCGTTGCGGCTTGATATTGTTTCCGAAAAAGATTACCGGCGCATGGACGGCATTATCCCTTACCCGGACATTGGTGTTGGGATTCTCCTCCTGCACCACCCTCCAGCCGGGTTGTAACTCCAGGTAGAGGTCGCCCGAAATCCCCTTGAAAAAGCCGTTCCGGTAATGTTGTACCCGTTGGTTGTAAGCTCCATGCAACATCTGATGAGAGGTGATCACATCCTGTACACCGGACGAATGGACCAGGAACTCGGCAGCTTTCTGCTGAAATTCCACGAAATTGATCTTCCGGTCCTCGATCAGTTTCCGGTTGAAAAAGAGCTGCTGGTTGTAATATTTGCTCACCCACTGTTCCCGGCCGTAAATGGCCATAAGATACATGTTGAGCAGGGCGATGCTTCTGTCGGGATAGAAATCGCCACCCGAGGTCACCATGTCGGCAGGAATTACCTCCTGTTCATTGAAATATCCGGTAGATGCCACGAAGATCAACGCATTATCCAATCCTACTGCCGTGTCGATCGCATCCAGCAACTTTCCGATCTCCTGATCGAGCCGGTAGTAGGTATCCTGCACTTCAACCGAATAGTTCTTGTCGAGCGAATTTTCAAAATTCCCGGCGTAGAAGGTCAACGCCAGAAAGTCTGGATTCTGCCGTTTCCCGAGTGAGTTGGCGATCAGTACCTTTTCCGCGATTTCACGCACCTCGGTGTTGACGAAAGGCGACTGTTTCAGGAGCCGCACATGATTTTTCCTGTCTGCGCCGAAATAGTGCTGGAAATTATAGAGGTTCTTCGTATAGGGAAAAGCGTTGTAGTTGGAGACATCGATGGCCGGTCGCCACGTAATGGAGCCGATCTTCTTGCTCAAGGCTTCCGGCGTCCGGTTATGTTGCTCCACAATGGGTTGACGGGTTTTATAGAAAGTGGTGGATGCCCAGTTGCCGGTCATGTCTTCCACCCAGTATGCACCGCTGGCGGCATGTCCTCCCGAGGCCAGCGCCTGCGAGGCATGAGGCGCAAATGCAAAAACATCCGACTGTCCGCCGGAGGCAATCTTCAACTCGTCGGCAATGGTGGATACCTTTACAGGCAACGGGGAATAACGTTCGGTTGTAAAGGTTCCGGCATAATTTTCATCCGCGAAGGTGGGAACCTCCCGGTTTTCTTTCAACAGGAACCGCATCTCCCCGGTAATGCCATGATAGGAAGGATTGGCACCGGTGAAAATGGTGGTGATGGTCGAAGCCCTGTCGAGATAGGGAAAATCAAACTCCAGATCGGTATATACCAGCCCCTCGTTCATCAGCCTCTTAAACCCTTTTTCCCCGAAAGTGTGTTGAAACATCTCCAGGTAATCGCCGCGTAACTGGTCGATTGTGATTGCCACAACCAGCTTTGGTATGTTATGTGTCTCCTGGGCACAAAGTGCAGTTACTGAAAAAAGAGCTACAAGAGAGGAAAATATTCTATTCATTTATGTCAATATCATTCATTTTATTCCATGGCCCTGCTTCGCTTCACTCGCCCCAACCTGCCTTCATATATTTGGATGAAACGTAGCGCTTGTTGGTTTTTCTTCCTTTCACCTGCATGAACAGATTCATTCCCGATCTGAGCCAAAGGCACATGGAGAAGGGAATGCTTGCCAACGGTAACTGTTGAGGCAGTAACCACCAGAGAAGCAGAAAGAGGGTTAGGACTGCAAAGTTAATAAAATGATAGATATTTACCACGTTTTTCATCGCTTTTACCCAAAATAAAACGGCCGCGACAAGCGAGAAAATATTTAGCCAGGCAAAATTCCAGTTGGGATTGGTGGCCGGATGTTCCGAAAAGAAGATCAGAAAGAAGATAATCAATCCACCCAGACCATACACGCCGAAAAGGATGGTGTCGAACACCCGGTGTATCCGGCTTTTATTCCATTTAACATACTGGATAGCTGATATGATGATGGTGATCAGCAGAAGCGCGAATGCTGCTATTAATGGAGAACATAGAGCCTGTTCGCGATCACTCCTTGCCTGGTTTGTGCCGGTCAGCAGCGTTGTGGTACTCTTGACGAGCGGATAGCTGACCGAGTCGCTCTTTACTACCGTGGCCCCTTCAAACGACTCTTTAAGGTAGGAGGGGATAAACATCCTGGCCCGGACGTCGATCGGCCGGTCGGCTTCGGCCCCTATCACCAGATCTACGCCAAACTTGTTCCATGGATATGGAGAGAGGCATTCGTGCAGGAGATCGCGGTAGGTCTGTTCCTTCTGCATGGGAGGATAGAGTATCGTGCCGCCGGCATGCTGTTCCACCATATCCCTGGGGCGGGTGGCACAGTTGTCGTAAAAATAGTTGTAGCGATACCCCCTGTTTTCCGGCAGGTGATTGATGTATAACGCCTCCCAGAGCCGTTGTTTCTCAGCCTGTGAGAGGTTGAGCTCCTGCTCATGGACAGAGACCCGCTTAAAAATATACTCTTCGATAAATGTTTCAAATGGAGTCGCTCCCAGGATATAGTCGGTCTCACCCCGCATGAAACGGTAGACGAAGTTGGGCTGTGAAGGGTCGAAGTAGCCGTAATTGAAAACTACGTCAATACCGGTAGAGTCGTCCTGTACACGGAGGGCGGTGTGACCGTAGAAAGCATATACAGCTCCCGACCATGGCCCGCAGGTCAACAAGCTTATCCGGGCACTGTCGCTCAATATGCCCTGGGCATGTGCAGAAAACGACATCGTGACAAGGATGAGGGCGAAAAGGGATTTCTTCATTATCGACTGATCTTATGTTATAGTTGCAAATTTACATATAAAAGTTTATTTTCAAGCCTGCCGGATAATTTGAATAGCTTGATCTACCGGTTGTGGTTATCCATTATTTGGTTATTTTTGCATACGGTAAATCTAAAATTGACGTCATGAACAAATTGATTCTCTCACTTTCGATCTTATTGCTGACAGCTCCATTGGTTGCACAGGAGATCAGGCTTCCCGCTCCCGACAAGAAGGGAGGAAAACCGCTGATGCTGGCACTGAGCGAACGCAAATCTACCCGTTCTTTTCAGGAAAAGGAGCTGCCTGCCCAGGTTCTCTCCAATCTGCTTTGGGCAGCCAACGGATTCAACCGCGAGGATAAACGGACTGCCCCCACTGCCGTAAACAAACAGGAACTTGAACTTTACGTGGTGATGAAAAAGGGGATCTATTTCTACAATGCGCGGGAACATAAGCTGACGTTGGTAAAGGAAGGCGATTACAGGGAGATTTCGGGCACGCAGCCATACGTTGCCGACGCGCCGGTCAATCTCCTCTTCGTTTCCGATCTGGCAAAGGCGGCGTCAACGAATTACGCCTATACCGATTGCGGTTTTGTGGCACAAAACATCTATCTCTATTGCGCTTCGGAAGGGTTGGCAACCGTTGTGCGCGGTTCATTCGACAAGAAGAGAGTTGAGGAGCTGCTACAGCTGCCGGCATCTCATGAGGTGTTGCTGGCGCAGACGGTAGGTTATCCTAAATAGCCTATAGTGGTGGTGTTACCGGTACAAAAAACGCGGTGATTTTCGAAAGAGAATCACCGCGTTTCCATTATATCCCGGCCAAGGGATTATTTTTTCTTGCGATCGCCGTAACGGCTCATGAACTTGTCGACACGTCCGGCAGTATCCACCAATTTCTGTTTTCCAGTGTAGAATGGATGTGATGAGCTGGTGATTTCAAGTTTTACCAAAGGATAAGTAACACCATCAATTTCAATGGTCTCCTTGGCATTTATAGTGGAACGGGAAATGAAGATTTCATCGTTCGACATATCTTTGAAAACTACCGGGCGGTAATTGCTGGGATGAATTTCTTTTTTCATTGTGATATGATTTGTTTTTGTTGCTTCGGATTTTTGGACTGCAAAGATATAACAATTGATTGAAAAAGAAAAATTAAATGAAAATAATTTCGGAAAAATCGGTTCCAAACGCTTAATTTTGTAAAAAATCGGTTTTAACAATGAAAATAGCGATCATAACGGTGGGAGACGAGATCCTGATCGGAGAAATTAGAGATACCAATTCGATATGGATGGTGGCTGAACTTACCCGTGAGGGATTTGAAATCGTGAACATTATAACTGTAGGCGACAACGAGGAAGATATTGCGAAAGGGATCGATTTCGCATTTTCACGTGCCGATATCGTGCTGATGACGGGCGGAGTGGGCCCCACCCGCGACGATGTCACCAAGAGGGCACTCTGCAATTATTTTCATACCGGCCTGACCTTTGACCAGGAGGTGCTTCAACAGATCGAACGGCTCTTTGCAAAACGGAACTTCACGCTGAATGAACCTACAAGGAATCAAGCATATGTGCCGCAAGGGTGCACAGTAATCCAGAACCGGGTCGGAACCGCCCCCCTGCTCTGGTTCGAACGGGAGAATCAGCTTCTGGTCTCGATGCCGGGGGTTCCGTTCGAAATGAAATCGGCGATGAGGGAGGAGATCATACCGCGTTTGAAGAGCCGGTTCCTGCAGGATGAGTACCTGAAATCGCACTTCCTGGTATCTGGAATCACCGAATCGTCGCTCGCCCTTCAGTTGGAGAAGTTTGAAAGGCAGCTTCCCGAGGATTTTTCACTGGCCTATCTCCCTGCAAATGGGTTGATCAGATTGCGGCTTTCGGTCCGTGGCCTGAGCCGGCTACCGGAGATGCAGCTCCAGACAGAACAGCTCAAGAGGGAGTTGCAGGAGCGGCTGGTTGCCGAGAGCGACGAACCGGTGGAGCTGTTATTGGGAAAGGCCTTGAGAGGCAGAAAACTGACCATCTCAACCGCCGAGAGCTGCACCGGAGGCTACATTGCTCACCGCATAACGCTGGTGCCGGGGGCATCGGAATATTATAAGGGTTCGGTTGTTTCGTACGATAACCGGATCAAGATCTCCATGCTGGATGTGTCGCGCAGCGCGATCGAGTCGTTCGGAGCCGTCAGCCGGGAGGTGGTGGAGGAGATGGCGCTGCAGGTGGCGGCGAAAATGGAGAGCGACTGCTCCATCGCCGTTTCCGGCGTTGCCGGTCCCGATGGCGGAACAGCGTTGAATCCGGTAGGAACCGTATGGATCTCCACCCGGTTGCACGACAGACAGATGACGCAGAGGTACCAGTTCGGCTTATCCCGCGAAGAGAACATCAACCGGACGACCAACATGGCCATTGTGCAGATGATGAAAATGTTGGGGTAAAATATACTTTTTGGAGAATCCTTCCGTTATATTTATTGAATCGAGTACAGTTATTTTTCAAGTTTATGATTGACTACATCAAGGGAGAGATCACTGAACTGACGCCCACATCGGTTACGGTCGAGTGCAACGGGATCGGTTACCAGGCAAACATTTCACTCAACACCTACTCCGCACTCAACGGACAGGCGACGACCCGTCTCTACATCGTTGAATCGATACGTGAAGATGCTCATCAGCTCTTCGGTTTTGCCGACAAGCATGAGCGGGAGATCTTTTTGCATCTTATCAGCGTATCGGGTGTGGGGCCCGGCACAGGGAGGATGATACTCTCGTCACTCACTTCCCGTGAACTGGAGGCTGCCATCGCCTCCGAGAATATTGCCATTCTTCAGTCGGTAAAAGGTATCGGCGCAAAGACGGCACAACGGATCATTATCGATCTAAAAGACAAGATCAAGTTCACCGAGGAGGGTGCAACCGTAAAAGTTCCGGCGACCCCAAGCTCATCTGAAGCAGCCCAGGAGGCTGTTTCCGCACTGGTGATGCTGGGATTTGCCAAACAGGCTTCTGAAAAGGCGGTGTCCAGGATAGCCAAGGAGTCCCCGTCGCTATCGGTAGAGGCTATCATCAAGGAGGCGCTGAAACGGATGTAACATGAGGTGGTTCATTGAAAAGCACGGCCATACATAAACTTGCCTTCATCCTCCTGCTTTTGGTCGGCGGGACAATCACCCTTCCTGCACAGCGGCAAGATACGACAGGCGCAAGTTCCCCTTTGTGGAACACGTTACTCCGGGCTCCATCGAATATGAAGACCGAAGTGATTTACGATTACAGGATCAACCGCTACATCATCCGAAACATCGTCGGCGACAAGATAATCGGTACTCCGTTGGTCATGACGTCCGATGAGTATATGAGATATTCGTTCAATGAACTGAATAGCAAATACTTCAAGGAGAAGAACAGATCAAGGAGAGAGGACCGGCCTGCGAAAAGGGAGCCGTTGCAGTTGCTCGACAGGCGCAAAGGCAATTCACCGATAGAGGATATTTTCGGTCCGGGCGGAGTGCGGATCACCACCAACGGATCGATTGAACTTAGCAGTGGCATAGTAAGCAACCGGATCGACAACCCCACCCTGCCCGAACGCTCCAGGAAGCGGAACAGGCTCGATCTCGACCCGAAGATCCAGCTTGACGTAAATGCCCGTGTCGGCACCAAAATCAATTTCGGACTCAGCTACGATACCGAGGGTGTTTTCGATTTTGACAGCCGGCAGATCAAGCTGGCCTATCAGGGTGACGAGGATGAGATCATCAGGAATATCGAGGCGGGAAACGTGAGCATGAGCTCCAGAAACTCGCTCATCAATGGCGGTACATCGCTTTTCGGTATCAAATCTGACCTGCAGTTCGGCAAGTTGCGTGTCAGCACCGTCTTGTCGCAACAGAAATCGGAGTCCCGCTCCGTCAACTCGCGCGGGGCAACCCAGACCACTCCATTCGAGTTAACTGCAGATCAGTATGATGAAAACCGCCATTTCCTGCTGGGACACTATTTCAGGGAGAACTACGACAAGGCGCTGGCAAAGTTGCCATATATCGAGTCGCCGGTTGCGATCACCCGGATCGAGGTTTGGATAACCAACAAGCGGGGTAACTATGATCAGGTGCGCAACGTAGTGGCATTTGCCGACCTGGCGGAGCGGAACGCCATCCATAACCCCCTCTGGTCACCGTCGGGCAGTGAGGCTATACCGCACAACGAGGCCAATACGATGTACCGTCAGCTGGTGTCGACCTATGCAGCGGCACGCGATATCAGCCGGGTCGCATCGGTCCTTCCCCCCTCCGTGGCCATCGGACGCGATTATGAGAAGATAGAGAGTGCAAGGTTGCTTTCTCCCTCCGAATATAGGTTACAGCCGCAACTGGGCTATATCTCCCTGCGGACGCCGTTGCAGGCTGACGAGGTGCTGGCCGTTGCCTACGAATACAGGTATAACGGCAAGGTCTACCAGGTGGGAGAATTCTCCGGAGATGTAGGTCGCGAAAACAACGGAACGGCCGCCTATCCCGACGGGGCGCTGTTTCTCAAGCTGTTAAAACCGGTATCCCTATCGCCGCAATCCTATACTTGGGACCTGATGATGAAAAACATCTACTCGTTGGGATATGGCGCCTACAATATCCAGAAAGAGCAGTTTGCGCTCAATATCAGCTATCTGAGCGATACTACCGGTATCTATCTCGATTACATTCCCGAAGGCAATATCCGCGACAGGTTGTTGCTGAAGGTGATGAATCTCGACAACCTGAACATGAAAAACGATCCCTACCCCGACGGAGCATTCGATTTTGTGGAGGGCTACACCGTCTCTACCGATAATGGACGGATCATCTTTCCAGTACTGGAGCCGTTCGGTTCGCACCTCCGGAAAGAGATCGGTGACGATGCCGTTGCGGAGAGATACCTCTTCCAGCAACTTTACGACTCCACTCTGACGGTTGCCCGGCAGTTTGCGGAAAAAAACAAGTTCAGGATCTCGGGCCGATACCGGAGCAGTTCGAATGCCGAGATCAACCTGAATGCCACCAATGTGGCACGCGGTTCCGTCAGGATAACGGCCAACGGCGTTACCTTGAACGAGGGAGTCGACTATACGGTAGATTATCTCTCCGGGACGGTGACCATTCTCAATCAGGCGATCCTGGATGCGGGTACGCCGCTCTCGGTAACACTCGAGGATCGGTCGACATTCAGCATGCAGCGCAAAACGATGATGGGGATGGAGCTGTCATATGATTTCTCGAAGAATCTGACCGTTGGCGCCACCCTGATGCACTATTACGAGAAGCCGCTGATTGTCAAGACCATCTTTGGCGATGAAGCGGTCAAAAATACCCTATGGGGTCTGAACAGCTCATTCCGGAAGGAGTCGCATGCCTTTACCCGGTTGCTCGACATGCTGCCGTTTGTAGAGGCTACCGCACCATCGCAACTGACGGGCAACCTGGAGTTCGCCCAGATGATTCCCGGACACTACAGGAACAGGTATACGGGTGGTTACTCCTACCTGGACGATTTTGAAACCTCCACATCGAGAATCGACCTCCGCTCCCCATACGGCTGGTCGCTGGCGTCAACACCGTTTAACGACACCTCCACCGCTCTCTTTCCCGAGGCGGCACTGACCAACAATATCGATTACGGGAAAAACCGGGCACACATGGCCTGGTTCCATATCGACGGGATGTTTACACACCGCAACTCTTCGCTCACACCCTCGCATATCAAAAATGACAAGGAGCAGCTGTCGAATCATCTGGTGCGCGAGATATATGAGCGGGAGATCTTCCCCGACAAAGAGATCATTTATGGTGAACCACCCACACTCCCGGTGCTCAATATCTCTTTCTATCCCAATGAACGGGGTCCCTACAATCTCGACACCGAGGTTGATTCAAACGGAAAGTTGCTCCATCCGGAAAAGCGGTGGGGAGGAATCACCCGAAAGATGGAGGTTCGAGATTTCGAAGCTGCAAACATCGAATATGTCGAGTTCTGGCTGATGGATCCGTTTGTAAATGATAAAGCGGGAGCCCTGCAGGGTGGCGACCTCTATATCAACCTGGGCGAAATTTCGGAAGATGTGTTGAAAGATGGTAGAAAGTTCTTCGAAAACGGCCTGCCGGTGAACGGCGATACAACTGCGGTCGGCACCAGCGTATGGGGTAGATATCCGTTGCGCCAGTCCACCGTCTACGCGTTCGACAACTCAAACGGGAACGAGTCGCGCCGCCTGCAGGATGTGGGACTGAACGGGCTGAGCACGGAGCAGGAGAAAAGTTTTCCTGCCTATGTCAACTACCTGAACGGGATCATCCCGAAACTTTCGGATGAGACCTTGCAGCAGATGGCCAGGGATAGACATTCACCGTTGAATGATCCCTCGGGCGACAATTTCAGACATTACCGGGGAGAAGAGCTGGACCGTGCCGGAGTGGGCATCCTGGACCGCTACAAATACTATAACGGTACCGAGGGAAACTCCCTTGCACCCGATGAGTCGCAGCCTTACTCAACCGCGTCGCGCACAACGCCCGACGTGGAGGATATCGACAACGACAATACGCTGAACGAGAATGAGTCGTATTACCAGTATAAGGTAGAGCTCCGGCCCGGAATGATGACCGTTGGGAGCAACTATATTGTCGACAAACGCGAGGCGACCGTTCAATTGCGTAACGGGAAGAGGGAGACGGTGAACTGGTACCAGTTCAAGATTCCGCTCCGCGAATACCAGTCGCGCATAGGCAACATCCAGGGATTCAACAATATCCGCTTCATGCGGATCTTTCTGACCGGTTTCGGGCAGCCGATATTCCTTCGCTTTGCCACATTGGAACTGGTGCGCAGTGAATGGAGGGCATATGGCCAGAGCCTGCAGACGGATGGCAATCTCCCGGGATCTGGAGAGTTGGAGATCTCTACAGTGAGCATCGAGGAGAATGGCGACCGTACTCCGGTGAACTATGTTCTTCCGCCGGGGGTGACACGGATCATCGACCCGGCCCAGCCACAGCTCCGACAACAGAACGAGCAGTCCATCTCGCTGAAAGTGAGTGACCTGGAGCCGGGTGATGCACGGGCCATCTACAAGAATGTGATGTACGACCTGCGACGCTATAAACGGCTTCAGCTCTTCGTGCACGCCGAGGAGACGGTGAACGGCACTCCCGGCCTGCAGGATGACGAGATGAGCATCTTCTTGCGTATCGGATCAGACTACCGTGACAACTACTATGAATATGAGATTCCGCTCAAATTGACACCCGCCGGACATTATAACACCAATATTCCCGAACATCAGGAGAGGGTCTGGGACCCCGCGAACCGGTTCGATTTTCCGCTTGAACTGCTGACGAGCCTGAAAATGAGACGCAATGAGGAGAGAAGGGATGACGGCGGTGCGTTGTACCGGGTTCCATATTATGGACCTGATCCGGAGCGTCCCGGCAACAGGGTGGGTGTTGTTGGAAATCCGTCGCTTGCCGAAGTGAAGGTGATGATGATCGGTATCAGGAACAGGACAACCACCACCGAGTCGATCGAGGTGTGGGTAAACGAACTGCGGTTGAGTGAGTTCGATGAAAACGGCGGTTGGGCTGCACAGGGAAATGTGAGCCTGGCCCTGTCGGATATCGGCTCGGTGACGGTCTCCGGAAGGATGGAGACGGCAGGTTTCGGGGCACTCAACCAGAGTCTGCTGGAGCGCAGGAATGACGACTACTCGCTGGTGAGTGTCACCATGAACATGGAGCTGGGAAGGTTCCTGCCAGAGCCGGTCAAGCTGTCGGCCCCCCTCCATTATGCCTATTCCAGCCAGACGGTCACCCCAAAATATGATCCGTTCAACACCGATATCCTGCTGTCGGGACCGGATTCGATCATCAACCTCTCCGTCACGCGGACCACGAGCCGCAGTTTGAGCCTGAATAACGTGAAGATGAACATAAGAAGCCGCAACCCGATGCCGTATGATCCTGCAAATTTCAGTCTCAGTTACGGTTATGGCAAGAGTCACTTCCGGAGTCCCGATACCGAGTACAACAACACCATCTCGCAGCGGTTGCAGGCAGAATACAGATACACGCCCAATGTGAGACCGCTTGAACTTTCCAAGCAGCTCCAGCTCAATTATCTTCCAAATTCGATCCGGATCGGCAGCCGACTGATACGTAACTACCAGGAGACGCAGTTGCGTGATCTGAGCGGCTCACTGTCGGCTATCCCTTTGCCGAAGGGAGCATATATCACATTCAGTCAATACTTTATCTGGAACAGGGATTTCTCGGTAAACTGGGAGATGACCCGGAACCTGAAGAGCTCGTTCCATTCTGGCACCATCGCTGAAATTGAAGAGCCCTATCTTCAGGTGAACAAAAAACTCAACCGTGACGATTACGAGATATGGAAGGATTCGGTGGTTCAGAGCATCACCAGCCTGGGCAGGCCGCTCAATTATGAACAGAGCGCAGAGGTGACCTACACGCTTCCCCTTCAGCTTATTCCGGCATTGGAGTGGATAGGCGTGAGCACGGCTTACAATTCCCGCTACCGGTGGGAACGGGGTGCCTTTATTCATGACGAGAAGATCGGTAACGTCCTGCAGAACGACCTGTCGTTCACCCTGAACGGGCGGCTTAATCTGACGCAGCTCTACAGCAAGGCAGGACTCCTGAAAAATGGTGGTCAGGCTTCCGGTACATCACTCGGCAGATACCTGGCGGAAGGAGCGATGATGCTGCGGAGTGTAAATCTGAATCTCGGATTGAGATCGAGAAACGATATTCCAGGCTTCGATCCTGTTGTCGGCGACTTTTTTGGACAGGGAAACAGTGTAGAGGGACTGATCCCAGGGTTGGGCTTCGCGTTCGGATTCGACGGTGGTGAAGATTTCCTGAAAAGGGCCGATCGAAACCGTTGGCTCGTGAAAAACAGCAACAACATCACACCGGCACTGTATCAGCAGACGGAAAACCTGAACCTGGAGGCGATCCTTGAACCAGTTCGGGGCTTGAGGATAGGGTTGAATGCCATCTATGAGAATAATCGGCGGACAGAATTCCAGCATATGCTGGACGGAATGCCCGAGACATATGGGGGCAGTTTTGCAATCAGCACGTTGACCTTGGGCTCGGCATTTGAGCACTATTCAGCCGGAAACAACTACAGGTCGGCATCGTTCGACCGGTTCCTGGAGAAACGGGAGGTAGTGGCGGAGAGGTTACGCGACCGGTATGGGCGGTACATGCCGGCCGGGCGAGTCGACCTCAATTCGGTAGATGTGCTGATTCCCGCTTTTCTAGCAGCCTACACGGGAGGGGATGCCGGGAAGATCGGGCTGACTCCATTCCCCGACCGTCTCTCGGCCATGCCTAACTGGGATATTGCCTGGAATGTGACTCAACTCCTGCCGATACTCCGGAGAAACTTCAAATCGCTGATTCTCACACACAAATACCTTTCGCAGTACCGTGTTGGCTCATTCACGTCGTTCACCGGATGGGTGCCGCTGGAAGAGGGAACCGACCTCGGTTACGTTCACGACATAGTGACCGGTCTACCGGTACCATCATCGCCATACGATATTTCCGCGGTCAACCTGATCGAGTCATTCTCTCCGCTCATCGAGGCTCGGGGAGTACTGGAGAACAACATGATGCTCAATTTCCGGATCAACCGCACCCGCTCTCTCAACCTGAACATCGCCTCCTACCAGATCGTGGAGAGCAGTGAGAACGATCTGCTCTTTGGATTGGGTTACCGGATGCCGGCTTTTAACCGTATTATCGGTTTCGGCTCAAACTCCATGAAGAGCGGTCGCCGGCCCAAGAACAGCTCCCGCTACCGGACTGAACAGCCGTTCAACGGCGACGGTGGACAGGAGTTCTCGAATGATCTGATTCTTCGTGCGGATCTGTCGCACAAAATTACAGAGGTACTGATTCGCAAGATAGAGGATCGGTTTACGCAGGCAACCAGCGGATTGAAAAGTACCGCCATCCGCCTCTCGGCCGATTATTCACTGAGCCAGTCGGTTACCCTCCGTGCATTTTTCGACAAGACCATCCAGCTCCCGCTGGTCTCTTCATCAGCATATCCCACGGCCAACACCAGTGCGGGGATGAGCCTGAAGTTCAATCTCAACCAGTAAACCGATGGCGTTGTCAGGCAGGGTGGTTCAAGTCGACCAGCCCCATCTCCTCGCACTTCATGATACGCCCCGGGAAGGTCTGGACAATGGAATAGTTGTGGGTAGACATGATTACAGCAGTACCTGTTGCGGAGATCTGCTGTAACAGATCGACGATCTGGCTGCCTGTCTCCGGATCGAGATTGCCGGTAGGTTCATCGGCGAGGATAAGCAGGGGCGAGTTGAGCAACGCCCGGGCAATTACAATGCGCTGCTGTTCACCTCCCGAAAGTTCGTGAGGCATCTTGTAGGTCTTGTTCTGCATGCCAACCTGCACCAGAACCTCATTGATACGGTTACTGATGGCTCCCTTCTCTTTCCAGCCGGTGGCCCGGAGTACAAACTCCAGGTTCTTCTCAACCGTACGGTCGATCAGGAGCTGAAAATCTTGGAAAACGATGCCGATCTTCCGTCGCAGGTAAGGGATCTCTTTTCTCTTCAGGTCCTGAAGCCGGTAATCGAAGACACGTGCATCGCCCTTCTCGATCGGTATCTCGGCATACATGCTCTTGAGCAGGGTACTTTTCCCCGACCCCACTTTACCGATAATGTACAGGAAATCTCCCCGGTTAACCTTCAGGTCTACATCGCGTAAAATTATATTTTCCTCTCTGTTTAGTTGAACACCAGTATATTGCAACAAAATACCTTCACTCATCATTTAAAAAATTGAATAATAAATGGATATCTCCAATATTCGCCATTGTTGGCTTTGACGGAGGCCATAATGACAAAGATCAGGTAAGCCACACCCAGAACGAAGAGCAGTGGTATACCGATAATGGTAATCGCCAGTATCGCAGTGTAGATGAGGTAACTGATCGTGAAATTCAATATGTTCTTGCCATGCAGATCCACGTTGGGATTGTTCTCCTTGTTGGCTATCCAGAGGAGAACGGGCACCGCAAAACCGGCGAACGGAATCACCAGTCCCAGCAATTGGGAGAGATGCATCAACATCAGGTAGCTCTTTTCCGCCATTCCGAAAAGGGGCTTGCTCCCCGAAAAAGATGAAGAGGGACTCTCGTTCAGTATCTTTGCCTTTTCACGCTGGTACTCCTCTTCGGTTATGCTCCCTTTTTCACGGAGCTGATCCAGGATTTTCAAATCTTCGTATTTCATTTTCTTGAGGTTTAAGGGGTTTGTTGACAACCGGGAGAATCACTCTTCACTCCCGCCATTCACCATCCTGTCGATCAAGGAAACCATCTGGCCGAATTCCTCTTCTTCAAACAACCGGGTAAGCATCACGATCTTACCCTCCCGATCAATAATAACATTACGGGTGATGCCGGCATCCTTCTCGGCATACAGCCCGAAAATTCCCCCGTCGGGATCCATACCGATGGGATAAGTAACGCCCGTAGCGTCGCGGAGAACCTGAATCTTCTCTGCCGGTTCTTCACGGTCGATGCCAAAGAGTGCAAACTGAGGATTATCCTTGTGATTCTGCCAGATATCACGCTCGATATGTGGCATCTCCTTTCGGCAGACTCCGCACCAGCTTGCTGTAAATTGCAGCATCACCACTTTTCCACGCAAATCGGAGAGCCTCACCTTCTTGCCGTCGGGGAGACTCATCTCAAAATCGGGAGCAGGGTCTCCCACCTTTACCAGGTATTGACGCGCGTCACTCTCCTGTATGGTATTGTGAG
>MTKW01002540.1_pt1 | contig 21418 bp, 30 predicted proteins | sample 1042761 | NCBI WGS metagenome assembly MTKW01 (sample SAMN06205366, study PRJNA360243) | anaerobic digester metagenome | biome: Wastewater treatment plant; feature: Anaerobic digester sludge; material: sludge; isolation source: anaerobic digester fed with sludge from wastewater treatment plant ... | reverse complement strand
GATTGTTCCGCTCCCCGTCCCACACGGCCGCGAAGCTGATGAAGCTGGGACAATCCGAAACGCTCGGCGCTTTCAATGACCATCACTGTGGCGTTGGCAACATCCACACCCACTTCAATAACCGTTGTGGCAACCATAATCCGCGTTTCTCCCTGCTTGAATTTTTGCATTGCCTCTTCTTTTTCCGCCGGTTTCATTCTGCCGTGCACCATGCCTGTTTTTATACCGGCGAAGATTTCCGTAACGTGCCGGAACCCATCCTCTAAATTTTTTAAATCCATTTTTTCCGATTCGGAGATTAGGGGATAAACCATATAGACCTGTCGTCCTGCCCTTAGCTGCTGCCACAGGAAATTGATGACCTGTGTTCGCTTGTTTTCGTAAAAATGATAGGTTTCAATAGGCTTTCGCCCGGGAGGCAGCTCGTCAATAACCGATACGTCCAGATCGCCGTAAACGGTCATTGCCAGTGTTCGCGGAATAGGCGTAGCGGTCATCACCAGCACGTGTGGCGGAATAAGTTCGTTTTTTTGCCAGAGTTTTGCCCGCTGAGCCACTCCAAACCGGTGTTGTTCATCAATAATCACCAATCCCAGATTGTGGAAATTGACGGTGTCTTCAATAAGTGCATGGGTTCCGATCAACAGCTGAATTTCTCCGGATAGCAGTTTTTCATGCAAAACTTTGCGTTCGCTTGCCCGGGTCGAGCCGGTGAGCAATCCCAGTTCAACTCCCATTCCGTTCAAGAAATTTGAAATGGATTGAAAATGTTGCTGAGCCAATATTTCGGTGGGTGCCATCAGGCAGCTCTGAAAACCGTTGTCCATAGCCAGAAGTACGGTCATCAGCGCCACAAGGGTTTTCCCGCTGCCCACATCGCCCTGCAAAAGGCGGTTCATCTGAATGTTGCGGTTCACGTCGCGCCGGATTTCGCGCAGCACCTTTTTTTGAGCACCGGTAAGCTCAAAAGGTAAAAAGTCGTGATAAAACGTATTGAAATTGTATCCCACCTTTTCAAAGCGGAAGCCTTTAAACTTGTTTTCCCGATTGTGTTTTAAGGATAAAATTTTAATCTGAATGATAAAAAGTTCCTCAAATTTCAGCCTGAAACGGGCATTTCGCAGAGTGATGGTATCCTCCGGCTTATGAATAGTAATCAGCGCTTTCTCCAATGAAACCATTTTGAGTTTGCCGATGACAGAGCCGGGCAGGGTTTCTTCAATCTTTCCATGTGCCAGCTCAATGAGTTTTAGTTGCAACTTATTGATTGCCTTAGAGTTGAGGTATCTTTTTTTCATATTTTCAGTGGTTATATAATAACCCTGGAAAAGACCTGCTGAGAGAAGTTGCTGCTCTTCTGTCTCCATTTCGGGATGCACCACATTGATGCGTCCGCCAAATTCAGAGGGCTTTCCGAAAACAATATACTCACTGTTTATTTTAAGGTTCTCCTGTTGCCACTTCACTCCTTTAAACCAAATCAGTTCGATGCTGCCCGTTTCGTCATAAAACCGCGCAGTGAGCCGTTGTTTTACTCCTGCACCGGTCAGCTCGACCGAATGGATTTTACCCCTGACCTGAATATAGGGCATTTGCGCATTGATTTCGGAAATTTTGTAAAACCTGGTGCGGTCGATGTATTTATAGGGAAAATAATAAATCAAGTCGCCAAATGTTTTAATATTCAGCTCCTTGTCCAGCAGTTCGGCACGCCTGGGCCCAACGCCGGGTAGAAATTTTATATCCTGTGATAAAAAACCGGGCATGAAACAAAGATAACTATTCCTCCCTGTTTTTTATCTCTTTTTTCAACTTTCCTATTTACCATGCAGGTGTTGTGATACTTATCATTTTAGGTTTCACATTTCTTTTGAAAAAAGGATGGCGGTTTCTATCAGTGCCAGGTGAGAATATGCCTGTGGAAAATTTCCTAACAGCCGTTTGGTCTCAAAATCAATGTCTTCACTGAAAAGTCCTAAGTGATTGCTATAGGTTAATAACTGTTCAAACAGCTTTTGCGCCTCTTCCTTTTCTCCGATTCTGAATAGCGCCTGAATGAGCCAGAAGGTGCAAATTGTAAAAGAAGAAGTTGGATAGCCAAAGTCATCCCGGTTTTTGTAGCGATACATCAGTCCGTTGCGACAAAGCTCCCTTTGTGTGGCTTTAACCGTACTGACATACCGGTAATCGGACGCTTCAATGAATCCAAAACTTTCCATCAGCAGGGTGGAAGCATCCAGGTCTTTTGACCCGTATGCCTGTGTGAATGCCTGCTTCTCTTCGTTCCATCCTTTGGCTTGAATATCTTTGGAAACAGTATCCCGCAATTTACTCCATTTTTCAGCGTAGTCTTGGCGCTTAATCAGAACGGCAATTTTGATGGCACGGTCGATTGCCACCCAGCACAATAATTTGGAAAACAGAAAGTGCCGCTGTTCTGTGCGTATTTCCCATATTCCGCGGTCGGGTTTTCTCCAGTTTTGTTTAACAATCCGAACAATGCTCCGGGTGATGGTCCACAGCTCTTCACTGTTTTGCAAAGAAGTTTCAAAAAGGCTGAACTGATGATAGATAACATCCATGAGAATTCCATATATGTCGTGTTGTTTTTGCTTGTAGGCAGCATTTCCGATACGTACAGGCGTGCTGTTTTCATATCCCGCCAGATGGGGAAGTATTCTTTCGCGCAGATTTTTCTCCTTGTTGATGCCATACATGATTTGTATTTTTTCATCCTTGTCGGAAACCACGTCGATGATGAAATTTAAAAACCGCTCGGCGCTTTTCCAATGGCCGATTTGTGTCATTGTCTTAATCACCATCGATGCATCCCTGAGCCAGCAGAATCTGTAATCCCAGTTTCTGTTTTCACCGATTGTTTCCGGAAGGGATGTGGTGGCAGCTGCCAAAACTGCTCCGGTTTTGCTATAGCTCAATAGCTTAAGCACAAGGGCGCTGCGCTGAACTTCTTTGTTGTAGGCATTGAACCGCGTGGTATCCTCTGACCAGTTAAGCCAGTAAACTTTAGTGCGCTGCAGCTTCAGATAAGAGCGCTCCAGGGTTTGTTTCAGCAGCTTTTGATTGTAGCTGTTCAGAAAGAAAACATCATTCTTCAATTCAATCTCTTCTCCACTCACAACTTTTTCCAGTTCAATATCAGAATAGAGGTAAAGAGAGTCGTAAGTACCTGAAGATGTATAGCTTTTTATGAAATCCTTGTGTACTTCGGTAACGGTTTTCTTTTCGGCATATTCCAGCTTTGGGTTGTAATTAATTTTGAAACGCGGTTTGCCGGATTTTAATTTAACATACCGGATAACATCGGGCGGGGAATATGCCTGCTTTTGATCACGGTAATAATAACGGGGCATAAAGTCAATGACCTCAAAGCTATCTGCTCCGTTGGAAAAACTGGTTACTAAAATGTTGGTATTAGGTATATATTTCTGACTGCACTTGTAGTCATCACTCGTAATAAATTCAAAACTACCCCCTTTTTCTGTGTCAAGAATTTTTGCAAAGACCGATGCCGAGTCATACATCGGAAAACAAAGCCATTCAATGGCTCCTGTTTTTGAAACGAGAGCTGCAGTTCTGCAGTTTCCTATGATTCCGTAATCCAAATGTGTCATGTTTAAGAATTTGTTATTTCTGATAAAAATACCTTTAACTGTTGCTTTTTTGAAAAATATTTTGTTGTCTTAATCATGTTTTTTTAACCATTTGATATTGAGGTTTCTGTGTTTGGAGCAGCTGGCTAAACAGAAATCTGTTCTTATTAAATCTAATGCAGCTAAAAGCCTAATAGTCAATACTGTGTGATTGATATTAGTCATAATGGAGCTAATCTTTAAGATAGGAGACCTCTTTCTGATGGATATCACTGCGTATTTTGCAAACCGGTTAAATTTCTGTATCATAATGGTCAACAAATATAAATATTATGAGTCGATTCTTAATTATTTCTAACCGATTACCTGTTCAGGTAGGTGTTTTAGAAGAAGAAATTCAGATTACACCCAGTGTTGGTGGCCTTGCAACCGGAATGATGACAGTAAGTAAATCATTCGACAGTTTGTGGATTGGCTGGTCCGGGGTTAATCAAAGCGAGCTTTCGGATTCACAGCAAAAGAGAGTGAATGAAGCGCTGAAAAAAGAAAATTGTGTGAATGTTAATCTGACAGAGGAGGAAGTTGAGCTCTATTACGAGGGCTTCAGCAATAAAACAATCTGGCCGTTATTTCATTACTTTAACCAGTTTGTGGAATATGAAGAAGAACAGTGGGAAGCTTATAAAAGAGTGAACCGCAAGTTTGCAGAAGTGATTGCCCAAAATATGGAGGGNNTTTTTTCTGCATATCCCCTTTCCATCCTACGAGCTTTTCCGTATTCTCCCCTGGCGGAATGAGATAATTAATGGAATGTTGGGTGCTGACCTGCTGGGATTTCACACCTTTGACTATGAAAGGCACTTTATGAGCTCAGTGCGCCGCTTGTTGGGATACGATGCCAACATGAATGAAATCAGTCTTCCCAACAGAATAGTTAAAGTTGATAACTTCCCGATGGGAATTGACTACAACAAGTTTCACGATGCCGCCATTGAATCGCAAAAGCGTTCGGTGCATGACAGATCTGAAATTAGGAAAGAGTTTGAGCGCTTTTATCTGCTTCATCCCGAAAATAAATTCATTCTTTCTATTGACCGGCTCGACTATACAAAAGGGCTGATAAAAAGGCTTGAAGCCTTTGAGTTTTTTCTGGATGAATATCCAGAATATCGTGATAAGGTAACTCTGGTGCTCCTTGCTGTTCCTTCACGGATTGGTGTGGATCAGTATCAGCAAATGAAAAGTGAAGTAGATGAGCTGGTGGGGAGAATCAACGGTAAATACTCCACCATAAACCGGACTCCTGTCTGGTATTTTTACCGCTCCATGTCGTTTGAAAATCTGGTCGATTTATACAATTACTGTGATATTGCTTTGATTACTCCGGTTCGCGACGGAATGAACCTGGTTGCCAAAGAATATATTGCATCCAAAACGGATAGCCGGGGAGTGCTTATACTCAGTGAAATGGCGGGAGCATCTAAGGAGATGGGTGAAGCATTGCTCATCAATCCCAATGATAAGGCGCAGATTGCGGCAGCTATTAAAAAGGCTATAGAAATGCCGCTTGAAGAGCAGATGGAGAGAATATCTGCTTTGCAAAATCGTCTGAAACGCTATAATGTGGAAAAATGGGCTGACGATTTTCTCAATACCTTGGACAAGGTAAAAGAAAACGAACAGAAATATTTAGCTAAAAAGCTGACAGCCAATGCAATGAAAGCAATAGTTAAATCTTTTTGTGAATCTGAAAACCGTATTCTCTTTTTGGATTACGACGGAACGCTCACCGGTTTTAAGGATAATCCAAAGCATGCAAAGCCCGATGAGGAACTTTACCAGCTGCTTGATATTTTAGCAGATAATCCTAAAAACAAGATTGTGCTAATCAGCGGCAGGGATAAAAAAACATTCGAGAAATGGTTTGGGGATAAACCATATTCATTGATTGTGGAACACGGAGTTTGGAGCAGATTGCAGAATAGCGAATGGGAAATGATTGAGCCGCTTGATTCATCATGGAAAGAGAGCATACGTCCGGCACTTGAGTTTTATGTTGACAGGACGCCGGGGTCGTTTATTGAGGAGAAAAATTACAGCCTGGTCTGGCATTATCGTAAATGTGACCCCGAGTTGGGTGTGAACCGGGCTATTGAACTCAAGGATGAGCTAACCAGCCTGGTTTCCAACTTAAACCTCGAAATTTTGGAAGGGAATAAGGTTGTGGAAATAAAAAATATGGGAATCAATAAAGGGCGGGCAGCAAAAAAGATACTTCAGGAGTACACTTCCGACAAAATCATAGCCATTGGTGATGACTGGACAGATGAATTTCTCTTTGCCGACCTGCCTGAAGAGGCAATTACCATAAAAGTGGGGATGGCACACACTCTTGCAGAATACAAGGTTGAAAGTTACAGTGAAGTACGCAAGTTGCTGAAAATTCTGGCTTGTAAGTAGCAATTACAATTCAAGACTGGCTTACTTGTTTCATTCCATGATTTTTCTCTATCTTTCGGGGCTAAAACAACGCTATGCCGAAATTCCCGCATTATCTGCAACCTGATGCAATGGACTGCGGTCCGACCTGTATTCGGATCGTTGCCAGCCATTTTGGGAAGCATTATAATCTGGATACATTACGCGAACTGACATGGAAAACCCGCGAAGGGGTTTCATTGCTAACCATTAGCGATGCAGCTGAAAAAATAGGCTTCCGCACTCAGGGCATTCGCATAGCTGCAGAAAANNCTGATAAAATACGGGCAGGATGAATTTTTGAAATTCTGGGCTTCCACCATGCAGGATGGCAGTCCGGCAGGCATTGCGCTGCTCATGGAACCCACCGCAGATTTCTACAAAAAAGAGGGCGAAAAAGTGAATAGAACGGGGTTTCGCTATCTTTTTTCCTATCTCAAACCTTACAGAAAACTGATAATTCAGCTGTTGCTTGGATTTTTTACCGGAAGTATTCTCAGTCTCATCTTTCCGTTTCTCACTCAGGCAATCGTGGATGTGGGGATTTCCTCCAATAACTTAAGTTTCATTGTTTTGGTGCTTATTGCACAGTTAGTGTTGACAGTGAGCCACACAGCCGTTGGATTTATCAGAAGCTGGATAATGCTGCACACCAGCGCGCGGGTGAGTATTTCCCTGATTTCCGATTTCCTTATCAAACTGATGAAACTGCCTATCCGGTTTTTCGATACCAAGCTCATCGGCGATCTTCGCCAGCGAATTGAGGACAACCAGCGGATTCAGAGTTTTCTCACCGGAAATCTCATCAACATGTCGTTCGGAATTTTTATTTTTATCATATACAGCTTTGTATTGGCTTTTTACGATTGGGTTATCCTGCTTGTTTTCTATGCAGGCACCGGACTTTATGTGCTGTGGATTTTGCTGTTTATGGAAAAAAGGAAAGAGATTGACTACAAACTGTTTAATGTTTCATCGGCAAATCAAAGTAATGTCTATCAGCTTTTGACAGGCATGCAAGAGATAAAGCTGAACAACTGCGAAAAACAAAAGCGGTGGGAGTGGGAACGAATTCAGGCTAAGCTTTTTAAGGTGAGCGTGCGCGGACTGATGCTCAATCAAAATCAGCAGGGCGGTTCAATTTTCATAAATCAAATTACAAATATTCTGATCTCATTTTTAGCTGCCAAAGGTGTGGTTGAAGGAAATATAACCTTAGGAACGATGATGGCGATACAATATATTATAGGGCAGCTGAACGGCCCGGTAAATGAATTTATCGGTTTTGTGCAGGCTGGACAGGATGCCCGCATCAGCCTTGAGCGGTTAGGTGAAATTCATCAGCATGAAGATGAGGAGAGAGCGGAAGTTCAAAAAAATTTTGAACTTCCGCCACACAGGGATATTTTAATTTCAGGGGTTTCCTTTCACTATGAAGGGCCAAGGTCACCGCGGGTATTAGGCGACATCAGCCTTAAGATTCCTGAAAATAAGGTGACTGCAATTGTGGGAGCCAGCGGCAGCGGAAAAACAACTTTGATAAAGCTGTTGCTTGGGTTTTACCCGCCCTATGAAGGAACAATTGAAATTGGAAACGTTGAACTTGCCCGCTTCAGCATGGAGATGTGGCGCAGCCACTGCGGAGTGGTGATGCAGGACGGATTTATTTTTTCCGACACCATTGCCCGCAACATCGCTGTGGCTGACGATTTTCCGGATAAGGAAAAGTTGCTCCGGGCAGTTGAAATCGCAAATATCAGCGAGTATATTGAGAGCCTTCCGCTTCGCTACAACACCAAAATCGGGCAGGAGGGAGCCGGATTGAGCCAGGGGCAAAGGCAGCGGATTTTAATAGCGAGAGCTGTTTATAAAAATCCCGGATTTATTTTTTTCGACGAGGCAACAAATGCCCTGGATGCCAATAACGAAAAAGTTATCATGGAAAACTTAACTGCCTTTTTCAAAGGACGAACAGTTGTTACGGTTGCCCATCGTCTGAGTACGGTTAAAAATGCCGACCTTATCGTAGTTCTTGAAAAAGGGCGGATTATGGAAACAGGAACCCACAACGAGCTGACAACAAAAAAAGGAGTGTATTATAAATTGATTAAAAATCAGCTGGAATTGGGAAATTAAGTTATAAAAAAATATTTTGGAGAAGAGAAAAACTATACACAGGTTAACAGATTTATCTTTTCAGCAACAGTGCATTATTGAAGGTGCGGTTCTTAAGGTAACTTCGGATAAATAGAATAGGCGTATGCAAAACAGAGAAAATCACCATTTGCAGCAGGAGAATTCAGAGGAAAACCCAAACAAAAAGGAAAATTCCATTGAATTACATTCTCCGGAAATCCAGGAACTGTTAGGGGTTCCCCCGCGGTGGATAATCCGGAATGGAATTGCCATTTTGCTGATGGTGGTGTTAGTGCTGGTATCCGGCAGTTTTATCTTCAGGTATCCTGAATTGGTGTATGGACGGATAACCCTGCTTTCCGAAAACCTGCCGGTGCAGGTTGCAGCCAATTCTAACGGGCAGATTCAGGCTTTATTTGCGGAAGAGAACCAGCAAGTACAGGCAGGAGAAATTATCGGAGTGATTAAAAGCTCTGTCAATTTTGAAGACGCACTCCGGTTGATGGCAAAACTGGATAGTTTTGCAAATTATAATGAAGCTCACAAAGCGGTTACGGAAATTTTTTCTGCGGAAAATTACTCGTTAGGAGAGTATCAGAGCCTGAGCAGTAAACTGAAAGAGTGGGAGCATGCCTTTGTTTTGAAAGCACCGGTTTCCGGACAAATAGTATTCGGTGAACACCGAACAGTTAACCAGTATGTCCGCTCAGGTGATATTGTGTTTACTGTTGTTCCCGATGAAACAGGTAAAATTTCAGGAAGAATCCTGGCTCCGGCAATCGGGCTTGGGAAAATCGAACCGGGGCAGCAGGTAAATATAAAAGTTGATAATTATCCATTTATGGAATACGGTATTTTATCCGGAAGTGTATTAAGTATTTCAAAAATTCCGGTAGTCAGTGAGCAGGGAACTTTTTATCCCGTAAATGTTGACTTGCCTGACAAGCTGGTTACCAATTATAACCGGGAACTTTCCTATAGTTTGCAAATGCAGGGCAATGCAGAGATAATTATCCAAAACCGGCGAGTGATTGAGCTTCTAATTGAGCCGCTATCATCAATGTTTAAAGGAAGAAAATGAAAAGATAAGCTCTTCATTTTTCAATCTTAATTTTTTGAAAAAAAACCACCAAAAGGTTTGGGCTTACCTTAAAATTAGTAGTTTTGCACCCGTTTTTCAGGATTAAATAGATTATTTCCATTGAAAATCATTGGTTTTAGGCAAATTTTATATACTTTTGCAACCCATTTTTGAAAAATTATTAATGAAATAAAAGAGGTATTTATGCCAACGATTCAACAATTAGTTAGAAAAGGAAGAAGAAGCAAGGTGGAAAAAAGCAAATCACCAGCCCTGAATTCCTGTCCGCAAAGACGTGGAGTTTGTGTGCGTGTTTACACAACAACACCAAAAAAGCCAAACTCGGCAATGCGGAAAGTGGCAAGGGTTAGGCTGACCAACGGAAAGGAAGTGAATGCCTACATTCCGGGAGAAGGTCATAATTTGCAGGAACACTCCATCGTATTGGTGCGCGGCGGCAGGGTAAAAGACCTGCCCGGTGTTCGTTACCATCTGGTGCGCGGAGCGCTGGATACTGCCGGTGTTGAAGGACGCACACAGCGTCGCTCAAAGTACGGCACAAAAAAGCCTAAAAATAAATAATATAATATAAAATAAGTGTAATCACGTTATTTACAGTGGTTTGGTTGAGTAAGCGAATTGCCGGGTTTTTCCGGATTCGACTGAAGACCGCCAAAGGGCAGCCGATTTAAATAACACTAAAAAGAGAAAATTATGAGAAAGACAAAACCAAAGAAGCGAGTTCTTCTACCGGACCCAAAGTATAACGATACATTGGTAACCCGGTTTGTCAACGATTTGATGATGGATGGGAAAAAATCCCTTGCCTATTCGATTTTCTACGAAACACTTGATCTCGTGGAGAAACGTGCCAAGGATACAGAGCTTTCCCCCCTTGAGATTTGGAAAAAGGCTCTTGAAAATGTTACTCCTGCCGTGGAGGTGAAAAGCCGTCGCGTTGGTGGTGCAACATTTCAGGTCCCCATGGAAATCAGAAGCAGCAGAAAAACAGCAGTCAGCATAAAAAACCTGATATCTTTTGCACGGAAACGTTCAGGGAAATCAATGGCTGACAGATTATCTGCTGAAATTGTTGCTGCATACAATAGAGAAGGTGGTGCCTTCAAGAGAAAAGAGGATATTCACCGCATGGCTGAGGCAAACCGTGCATTCGCTCATTTCAGGTTTTAGTTTTGCTCAAAATGAATTTTTACACCGGAAAAGGTAAAATGATTTATAATTAGTTCATGGCTAAACAAGATCTGAAATATACAAGAAACATTGGCATCATGGCGCATATTGATGCCGGTAAAACCACTGTAACAGAGCGTATCCTCTACTACACGGGGTTGACTCACCGGCTGGGCGAAACTCATGATGGTGCAGCTACCATGGACTGGATGGAGCAGGAGCAGGAGAGAGGAATTACCATTACCTCTGCTGCAACAACAACCTTTTGGAAATACAAAGAGAATCAATATAAAATCAACATCATTGATACTCCCGGACACGTTGATTTTACTGTAGAAGTCGAACGCTCACTAAGAGTCCTTGACGGTTCTGTCGCACTTTTCTGTGCAGTTGGCGGAGTTGAGGCGCAGTCGGAAACCGTTTGGCGACAGGCGGAAAAATATGGTGATCCGCGAATTGCCTTTGTAAATAAAATGGACAGACAGGGAGCTGACTTCTTTAATGTTTATAAAGAGATAAAAGAGATACTTGGCGCCAATCCTGTGCCTGTTCAGATACCAATCGGGGCAGAGGAAAATTTTCAGGGCGTGGTTGACCTGATTGAAATGAAAGCCGTTCGCTGGTTTGAAGACCAGGACAAGGGAATGAACTACACTCTTGAAGATATTCCTGCTGACATTATGGAACAGGCGTTGGAATGGCGCAGAAAACTCATCGAATCGGTAGCCGAAGTTGATGATGTTTTGCTGGAGCGTTACTTTGACGATCCGGATTCAATTACAAAGGAAGAGATGCTTCCGGTGATTCGGCGGGCAACCATTGAAGGGATTATTGTTCCGATGATGTGCGGCTCGGCATTTAAAAATAAGGGAATTCAGCGTTTACTGGACTCTATATGTGCATTTTTGCCCAGTCCCCTGGATAATGGGGATGTTACCGGCATCAATCCGGTAACCAACAAAGAAGTAAGGCGCACAGCGGATGTGAATGAACCCCTTGCCGCTCTTGCATTTAAAATTGCAACCGATTCTTTTGTGGGACGTTTGGCCTATTTGCGTGTCTATTCCGGGAAAATTGAAGCCGGCTCACAGGTGCTGAACACCCGTACCAACAGGAAAGAGAGGATTTCGCGTCTGTATCAGATGCACTCCAACAAGCAAAATCCCAAGGATGTAATTGAAGCAGGGGATATATGCGCAGTGGTTGGTTTTAAAGATATTCGCACTGGCGACACATTGTCTGATATTAAGCATCCTATAGCACTTGAAAGCATGGACTTCCCGGAGCCGGTTATTGGAATTGCAGTTGAGCCCAAAACACAAAACGACCTGGATAAGCTGTCCAACGGTCTGGCAAAACTGTCGGAAGAGGACCCAACTTTTCAGGTTAGCATTGACCACGATTCCGGGCAGACAATCATCCGCGGGATGGGAGAACTTCATCTTGAGATTATTATCGATCGCCTGAGACGCGAATTTAAAGTTGAATGCAATCAGGGAACTCCGCAGGTGGCATATAAAGAAGCTATCAGCCATGCAGTTGAACTGCGTGAAGTATTTAAAAAGCAGACCGGCGGACGCGGGAAGTTTGCGGATATCACTGTTAGGATCGAACCCGGCGAAGAAGGAAAAACAGGACTTGAATTTATTGATAAGGTTAAAGGGGGAAATATTCCGAAGGAATATATTCCTTCTGTACAGAAAGGTTTTGCAGATGCCATGCTAAATGGTCCGCTTGCAGGCTTTTCCCTAAGCAGTCTGAAGGTTACATTGCTGGATGGTTCTTACCATACGGTGGATTCAGACCAGTTGTCGTTTGAGATTTGTGCCAGACAGGCATTCCGCAAGGCAACCATAAAGGCTGGCCCTGTGTTGCTTGAGCCTATTATGAAACTGGAAATTGTTACCCCGGATGAATATATAGGTGATATTATAGCAAATCTTAACAGGAGAAGGGGAGAGATTACCGGAACGGCAAGCAAAGGCAGCGCACAGGTAATTCACGCTAAAGTTCCGCTTGCCGAACAATTTGGTTATGTTACCGTGCTGCGCACATTGTCTTCAGGGAGGGCAACTTCATCCATGGAGTTCAGTCACTACCAGGAAGTTCCGCACAACATTGCTGAAAAAGTGCTGGAAGGTATTCAGGGAAGAGTAGATTTATTAATATAATTATTAACAGAGTTCTCATTATGAGCCAAAAAATCAGAATTAAGCTGAAATCGTACGATCATAATCTGGTTGACAAATCGGCTGAGAAGATCGTTAAAACGGTTAAATCAACCGGTGCTGTTGTGAGCGGACCTATTCCGCTGCCCACACACAAAAGGATTTTTACTGTTTTGCGCTCCACCTTTGTAAATAAAAAATCAAGGGAACAGTTTCAGTTGTCATCCTACAAACGGTTGATCGACATTTACAGCTCAACAGCAAAAACAATCGACGCACTGATGAAGCTGGAATTGCCCAGTGGCGTTGAAGTAGAAATTAAAGTTTGATTAATTAAAAAAGTAGTCGAAATGGCTGGTATTATTGGAAAAAAAATCGGAATGACATCCGTATTCAGTGTTGAGGGGAAAAATATCCCATGCACTGTGATTGAAGCCGGTCCCTGTGTAGTGACACAGATTAAGACCAAGGAGAGCGATGGCTACGAAGCGTTGCAGCTTGCTTTTGAAGAAAAGAAGGAAAGCAGGGCTACAAAGGCTGAGTTTGGGCATTTTAAAAAGGCCGGAACAACGCCAAAGCGCAAAGTGGCAGAATTTAAAGATTTTAATGGAGAAGAGTTCCAATTGGGCGATATTATCGCTGTTGACATTTTTCAGGAAATGGAATATGTTGATGTGGTTGGTATTTCCATTGGAAAAGGATTTCAGGGAGTGGTTAAGCGCCATAATTACGCGGGAAGCGAACGCTCACACGGACAGAGCAGTATGGTGCGCTCACCGGGTTCAATTGGTGCATCATCAACCCCGAGTAGGGTTTTTAAAGGAAAACGTATGGCAGGCAGAATGGGTAACGAAACGGTTACCATCGAAAACCTGCTGGTTTTGAAAGTGATTCCTGAACAGAATGTGTTAGTGGTGAAAGGCTCAGTGCCTGGCGCCAAAGGTTCATACTTAATTATAAATAAATAATGGAACTGAGTGTACTGAATATCGAAGGCAAAGAGACCGGACGCACAATCACACTTGACGATCGGATTTTTGGCGTTGAACCAAACGACCATGCCATTTATTTGGATGTGAAACAATACATGGCAAACAAGCGCAGGGGAACACACAAAACCAAAGAACGGGCAGAAGTTTCCGGGAGCACCCGAAAAATTAAACGCCAGAAAGGAACAGGGACTGCACGTGCAGGTAGTATAAAATCGCCATTGTTCCGGGGTGGAGGAACTGTTTTTGGACCACGCCCGAGGAGCTACAGATTTAAACTTAACAAAAAGGTTAAGCAGCTCGCAAGAAGATCTGCTTTAACATATAAAGCCCGGGAAAAGAGTATTATGGTTGTGGAGGATTTTACTTTGGAAGCACCTAAAACAAAGGAAATGGCCGCAATTAAGAGTAATTTGAGGATTGCTGACAAAAGGTCGCTTTTCGTTTTACCGGACGAAAATATTAATATATATTTGTCGTCCAGAAATTTACAGGATGTATCGATTGTAAATGCCTCAGATTTAAATACTTATCAGATACTGAATGCAAAGGCAATTGTCCTACTCGAGGGCTCTGTGAAGAAAATCGAAGAAACATTTAAAATTTAATGCGATTATATGATGGATATTTTAATAAAACCATTGGTTACCGAGAAAATGAATGAGCAGTCTGAGCGGTTTAACCGCTACGGATTTATCGTGGTGAGATCGGCTACTAAATCGCAGATAAAAAGAGCGGTTGAAAGCCTCTACGATGTTAAGGTGGATTCAATAAACACCATGATATATGGAGGCAAAGCCAAATCCCGATATACCAAATCGGGAATCATCACCGGAAAGACGGCTGCTTATAAAAAAGCCATAGTCACACTGGCTAAAGGCGATAATATAGATTTTTACAGTAATATATAATAAGAATGGCAGTAAGAAAATTAAAACCAGTTAGTCCGGGTCAGAGACACAAGATTATTCGTGTTTTTGATTCCATTACTGCAACTACACCTGAAAAATCATTGTTGAAGCCCCTGCGGAAATCTGGAGGGAGAAATAACCAGGGCCGCATGACGGTGAGAAATATAGGTGGGGGACACAAGCGCAGATACCGTGTCATTGATTTCAAGCGTGATAAAGAGGGTATTGCCGCTGTTGTCAACTCGATTCAGTATGATCCGAACCGCTCCGCCAACATTGCTCTGTTGGAGTATGAAGATGGCGAAAAAAGATATATTGTTGCACCAAACGGTTTACAGGTTGGGCAAACAATAAAGAGCGGAATCGGAGCAGAACCTGAAATAGGTAATGCACTCCCCCTATCCCATATTCCACTTGGAACATTGGTTCACAACATTGAACTCCGTCCCGGACAGGGCGGACTCATGGCTCGTAGTGCAGGCGCTTATGCGCAGTTGACCTCTCGTGAAGGCAAGCATGCGGTGTTGAAATTGCCTTCAGGCGAATCTCGGATGGTGCTTACAACCTGTAAAGCCACTATCGGAACGGTTGGAAATGCTGATCACAGCCTTGTGCGCTCCGGCAAAGCCGGACGTTCAAGATGGTTAGGCAGAAGACCCCGCGTACGCGGTGTTGCAATGAACCCGGTAGATCATCCGATGGGTGGCGGCGAAGGCCGTGCTTCCGGAGGGCAGCCACGCTCACGCACCGGAGTACTTTCCAAAGGGTACAAAACCCGTTCAAAAAAGAAAGCTTCCGGCAAGTATATTTTGGAACGTAGGAAAAAATAGTTAAAAGGAATAAATTATGAGTCGTTCATTAAGAAAAGGACCTTTTATCGATTATAAACTGGAAAGAAAAGTCCTTGCCATGACTGAAGGCGGGAAGAAATCGGTAATTAAAACATGGGCCAGAGCTTCAGTAATTTCTCCTGATTTTGTGGGACACACCATAGCCGTTCACAACGGAAACAAATTTATCCCGGTGTATATCACCGAGAATATGGTTGGCCACCGCTTAGGCGAGTTTGCCCCTACCCGTACATTCAGGAGTCATGCAGGTAAGAAAAGATAGGCATTATGTCAGTAAATTTTAAAAGTAGAAAAGAATGGGTGCCAGAAAGAGAATAGCAGCAGAAAAAAGAAAAGAAGAAAGAAAGCAACAATATTTTGCTATATTAAAGGACTGCCCTACTTCACCAAGAAAGATGAGGCTTGTTGCCGATTCTATCCGCGGCATGGAGGTGAACAAAGCGCTCGATGTTTTAAAATATTCACCAAAAGAAGCATCACGCAGGGTGGAAAAACTGCTCCTTTCTGCCATTGCTAACTGGCAGGCTAAAAATGAGGGAGTACGTTTGGAAGAGAGTGATTTGTATGTGAAAACCATAATGGTCGATTCAGGCCGAATTTTAAAAAGGTTACGTCCGGCTGCCCAGGGTCGTGCACACCAGATTAGAAAACGGTCAAATCATGTTACCATTTATGTTGACAGAAAAGAAAGTGTTGTTGATGAAATTATTAATGAATAGTGCATGGGACAGAAAGTAAATCCAATTTCAAATCGTTTGGGATTCATCAGAGGATGGGACTCAAATTGGTATGGTGGTAATGATTATGGCGAAAAGCTGGTCGAAGACCATAAAATACGGGAATATTTGAATGCCCGTTTGTCAAAAGCCAGCATTTCGAGAATTATAATTGAACGTACATTGAAACTTATTACCATCACGGTGCATACTTCACGCCCCGGTATTATCATTGGTAAGGGAGGACAGGAAGTTGACAAATTGAAGGAAGAACTCAAGAAACTTACCAACAAAGAGGTTCAGATCAACATTTTCGAGATTAAACGCCCTGAGCTCGACGCCAAAATTGTTGCAAACAATGTGGCAAGGCAGCTCGAGGGTCAGGTAGCCTACCGCAGAGCCGTGAAAATGGCTATTGCTTCAACGATGAGGATGGGAGCCGAGGGAATCAAAATTCAGGTTTCAGGGCGGTTGGGCGGTGCTGAAATGGCTCGCTCAGAAATGTATAAAGACGGTCGTACGCCGTTGCACACCCTGAGAGCCGATATTGATTATGCACTTGGCGAAGCGCTTACAAAAACCGGGCTTATTGGAGTAAAAGTCTGGATTTTCAAGGGAATGGTTTACGGAAATCGTGATCTTTCGCCAAATGTTGGGCAAAAGCAGGCGCGTCCCGGAGTTAAGAGCCTGGGTGGCCGTGGCCGCGGTAGAAGAAGAAAATAATGGTATAACGCTTATAATAAGTATTAAGAATGTTACAGCCAAAAAAAGTAAAATTTAGAAGAGCACAGAAGGGTCGCATGAAAGGCAACGCCCAGCGCGGGAATCAGTTGGCTTTCGGCTCGTTTGGAATAAAATCGCTTGAAGAGGCGTGGATTACCAGCCGCCAGATTGAGGCAGCAAGGGTTGCCGTAACACGCCATATGCAGCGGCAGGGACAAATCTGGATTCGGATTTTTCCCGATAAACCGATCACCAAAAAACCCGCCGAAGTNNGCATTGCGGCTGGCAGCTCAAAAATTGCCGGTTACCACAAAGTTTGTGGTAAGGCGTGATTTTGTTGAAGAAAAATAAAGGTGAATCAGTATGAAAGCGTCTGAAATAAGAGAACTGACGAGTAAGGAAATCGTCGAGAAAATACAGGTGGAAAAGGAAAATTTGGTTCGCCTGCGTTTAAACAATGCAATATCTCCATTGGATAATCCGATGAAAATTAGAAATTCCAAAAAGATTATCGCACGGTTGAACACAATTCTTCGGCAAAGAGAAATTAATCAATAACCAGAATGAATTCAGCCATGGAAGAAAATAAAGTGAGAAATCTCAGAAAAGAGCGAGTGGGTGTGGTTGTTTCCAACAAAATGGATAAAACCATTGTAGTTGCTACAAGGCGCAAAGTGAAACACCGTATTTACGGGAAGTTTATAAATAAAACCACCAAGTTTTATGCCCACGATGAGAAAAATGACTGCAACATTGGTGATCTGGTTAGGATTATGGAAACACGACCATTGAGCCGGAGTAAGTGTTGGAGATTAGTTGAAATAATTGAAAGAGCGAAATAATTATGATACAACAGGAATCCAGATGTGCGGTTGCCGATAACAGTGGTGCTAAAGAAGTGTTGTGCATCCGAGTTTTGGGAGGAACCCGCAAACGTTATGCCTCTATAGGCGATACCATTGTGGTGACAGTGAAAAGTGCCATTCCGGGAAGCGATGTGAAAAAAGGAATCGTTTCCAAGGCAATTGTTGTACGCACCCGAAAGGAGATTCGTCGTCCCGATGGCTCATACATCCGGTTTGACGACAATGCTGTAGTGTTGCTCAATAATGCAGGTGAAATACGCGGAACACGAATTTTTGGTCCCGTGGCCCGCGAGTTGAGGGAAAAGAACATGAAAATAATTTCGCTTGCACCAGAAGTACTGTAAATTGATAAAAGCACGATAATGCAAAAGAAATTACACATTAAGAAAGGTGACACAGTGATTGTGATAAGCGGAAACTACCGCGGACAAAAAGGACGCGTACTTGAGATTGTCAGAAAAACCGACAAGGCAATCGTGGAAGGTGTTAACATGATTAAAAAACATTCGAGGCCAACCACGGATTATCCGCAGGGTGGAATCATCGAAAAAGAAGCTCCCATCCACATTTCAAACCTGATGCTGCTTGACCCCAAAACAGGGGAACGCACACGGGTTGGAAGGAAACTGGATGAAAGCAAAGGTAAATTGATTCGTTATTCGAAAAAATCTGGAGAGGAGATTAAATAATGGCATACATACCAACTCTAAAAATTAAATACAAAGAGGAAATTATTCCGGCATTGAAAGAAGAGTTTAAATACTCTTCTGTGATGCAGGTGCCTAAATTGGAAAAGATTGTGCTCAACCAGGGGGTAGGAGCAGCAATTGCCGACAAGAAAATTATTGAAGTTGCCACACAGGAAATGACAATGATAGCAGGGCAGAAAGCTGTGCAGACTCTCTCCCGAAGAGACATTTCCAATTTTAAGCTGAGAAAGAAAATGCCAATCGGAGTGCGCGTAACACTGCGCCGCGACCGCATGTATGAGTTTCTCGAAAGGCTTGTTGCGGCAGCATTGCCGCGTATCCGCGATTTTCGCGGTATTGAGAGTAAAATGGACGGACAGGGAAATTATACGCTTGGTGTTCCCGAGCAGATAGTCTTTCCCGAAATCGTTCTCGACAAGGTAAACAAAATCAACGGAATGAACATCACGTTTGTGACTTCTGCAAAAACCGACGAAGAGGGGTTTGCTCTGTTGAAGCATTTGGGTTTACCATTTAAAAATGTAAAAAAGAATTAAATAATGGCTAAAGAATCATTGAAAGCCCGCGAAGTTAAACGGGCAAAACTGGTTGAAAAATACGCCGAGAAAAGAGCCAGGCTCAAAGCCGAAGGAGATTGGGTTGGGTTGCAAAAGCTTCCCAGAAACTCTTCAAGGGTTCGTTTGCACAACCGCTGCAAACTTACCGGAAGACCCAAAGGATATATGCGCCAGTTTGGCATAAGCAGAATCAATTTCCGCGAAATGGCTTCATCTGGTTTGATTCCGGGAGTTAAAAAAGCCAGTTGGTAATTTTTAAAGACTTGAAAAATGAGTAAAGTAACAGATCCGATAGCAGATTATCTGACAAGAGTGCGCAATGCGATTCTTGCTAAGCACAGAGTAGTTGATATTCCGGCATCCAACATTAAAAAGGAGATGACCAAAATCCTGATGGATAAAGGGTATATTTTAAACTACAAATTTGAGGATGATGAAGGTTATCAGGGCAATATTAAAATTGCACTGAAATATCACCCTGAATCAAAAGTACCTGCAATCAAAGGCATTAAAAGGATCAGCAAACCGGGATTACGGAAATATTGCAACAGCGATAACATTCCGCGTGTTCTCAATGGTCTTGGGATAGCAATAATTTCTACATCAAGTGGCGTGATTACCGATAAGGAAGCCCGTGAAATGAATGTAGGGGGTGAAGTTTTATGTTACGTCTATTAAAAAAAACAGGTTATGTCAAGAATAGGTAAGTTACCCATTGAAATACCATCAGGAGTAGAAGTCAAAGTTGATGAAAGTAATCTGGTTTCCGTTAAAGGACCGCTTGGTGAATTGAAACAACAGATGCCTCCTGGGATTGAAATAAATATTGAGGACAATCACATTACTTTTATCAGGTTTGCGGAAACCAAGCAGCAGAAATCGCTGCACGGGCTTTCAAGGTCGCTGGTAAATAATATGGTGGAAGGTGTTTCCAAAGGATTTGAGATTAAGCTGGAGCTTGTTGGCGTTGGTTATCGTGCCGAGGTTTTGCAAAACAACGTTCTTGATCTTATGCTGGGATTTTCACACCATATATACCTTCAGCTTCCCGGGGAAATTACTGTGGAGGCAGTGTCCGACAGGCGCAGTAATCCGATTATTACCCTGAAGGGCTCTGATAAACAATTGCTGGGGCAGATTGCCGCAAAAATCAGATCATTCCGTAAACCTGAGCCTTATAAAGGCAAGGGAGTCAAGTTTGTTGGCGAAGAGTTGAGGCGTAAAGCCGGTAAAGCCACTGCAAAATAATTTTTGAAAATTAAGGAAATATGGCATTGACAAAAACAGAAAGGCGTTTAAGGATAAAGCACCGGGTACGCAAAGTGATTACCGGAACACCCGAGCGCCCGCGTCTGAGCGTTTTCAGAAGTAATAAGCAAATATACGTTCAGTTAATTGACGATATCAGTGAAACCACATTGCTTGCTGCTTCTTCAACCGAAAAGGAAATTGCTGAAAAAAGCGGCAATAAAACTGAAAAGGCAGCGATGGTTGGCAAGCTCATCGCAAAGAAAGCATTGGCTGCCGGTATCGAAAATGTAGTGTTCGACAGAAGCGGCTATTTATATCACGGCAGGGTGAAACAGTTAGCCGATGCAGCTCGTGAGGGAGGTCTTAAGTTTTGAAATGAGTTTCTTCCTGCCACAATGCGTGAAAATGAAAAATTTTCAGTGAACTGTTGAAGGCAGGGAAATAAATGACATGAAATAAATTATGGCGATATTAAGTAAAAAAGTTAAAACAAGCGATCTCGAGTTAAAAGACAGGTTGGTGGCTATCAACCGGGTGACCAAAGTAACCAAGGGGGGACGCACGTTTAGTTTCACAGCCATTGTTGTTGTTGGAAATGAAGACGGTATTGTAGGTTGGGGACTTGGCAAAGCAAGTGAAGTTACAACTGCAATTGGCAAAGGTATTGAAGCAGCCAAAAAGAATCTGTTTAAAATCCCGGTTTTGCATGGAACCATTCCGCATGAGCAAACAGCACGTTTTGGCGGAGCCAACGTATTGCTCAAACCTGCCACGCCGGGTACCGGAGTTGTTGCAGGCGGCGCAATGCGTGCTGTTCTTGAAAGCGTAGGGATTACAGACATCCTTGCAAAATCCAAAGGTTCTTCAAATCCGCATAACCTGGTTAAAGCCACAATGGAAGCTCTTCTCGAGCTGAGAGATGCCCGCACCGTGGCACAGCACAGGGGTGTTTCACTTGAAAAAGTATTTAAAGGATAAAGCGATCATGGCTAAAATTAAGATTACACAGGTAAAAAGTAGTATCGGTTCAACCAAAAAGCAGAGAGCTACGCTCGAAGCCCTGGGGCTACGCAAAATCAACCATACTGTTGAACACGAAGCAACCCCGCAAGTGGTTGGAATGGCACATAAAGTAGCTCATTTAGTTAAAGTTGAGGAAGTATAACAATATTTCAAATA